>Ga0210059_1006871_pt1 | contig 18173 bp, 29 predicted proteins | sample Ectturendosymbi2_FD_188042 | JGI IMG/M metagenome (GOLD analysis project Ga0210059, IMG submission 188042) | Ecteinascidia turbinata endosymbiont from Florida, USA - Sample 2 (SPAdes) (version 2) | ecosystem: Host-associated > Tunicates > Ascidians > Unclassified | place: Key West, Florida... | reverse complement strand
TGCCCATCTTTAAATCCAGATAAGTCAGTATAGCACAAAGTTTTAGACAGAGTGGGGGTTAGCTGACACAATTACACAATTACCACACTAGAAACAAAACCCTTATTCAAATAGAATGAGCTGATGGCATGATCAATATGTAGGCAGCTCCACGGCTTCTCAGGCAACATCGACGGGTGGACAGCAGCTTTCAACGGTTCGGACTGATGCCCGGCGCAAGTGGAACATTGCCAGCATAGATCGAGAATGTCGGAATCGATGTTTGGCCGGTAAACGGCCGTCCTAGCCAACTGCTTCATCCGTTGGCTGCCGAAATGGCATTCGTGCAAAAGATCGAGCACTTGTCGACGTAGTTTGGTCGGAATCACCACCCGGGCTCCATACAGTAAACAGCCATGACAAACACTAAGTGAGTCGGCGACTTTGCGGAATTTCTCTGCTGGGTCATCGCCGTCTTTTTTCTCTGGTCAACCTTCTCTCGTGAATCGCATGACCATCGTCAACGTTGGATCTCGAGAAGACTTTTTCCGCAAAGTACCCGAGTCGGTTGGTTCCACTTGCAAACTCAGTGTTGTGATGATACAAACGGTGTCCACGTCATCGGTATTTTAGTCCTTGTCGAAATTGGGATCTTCACCGAAAGGCAGTCGACTGAGGACATCAGCATTGGAGTGTTCCGACGTCTTGCGTTACTCGATGGTGTAGTTGAATTGTCGAAGAAATAGAGCCCATCGAGATAAACGGTTTGCAGGGAGAGCCGAAGTGGGCTTATTCGGTCCGAACATGGCCACTAAAGGTTGTTGGTCAGTCACTAAAATAAACTTTCTTCCATATAAGTATTGGAAGAATTTCTTCAAGGCGAAGATGATGGCCAATGCTTCTTTTTGTATCTGGCTGTAATTGCGCTGACTTGCTGTGAGCGTCTTGGAAATGTTGGCTATTGGTCGTTCACTTCTTGGAAAATGTTAGCTATTGGTCGTTCACTTCTTGGAAAATGTTGGCTATTGGTCGTTCAAAAACTTGGCGTAGAATTGCACGGAACCGAGAAACGAACGTAGTGTGGACACGTCATGTGGCGCTGGCATCTCTTTGAGGGCATTGACCTATGGACCTCGGTGAATTCCTTCGCTGGACAGCATGTGCCCCAAGTAAACCACCTGTGGCTGGGCGAAGTTGCATTTCTCAAGACGGCATCGCAGTCCTTTGTCACGAAGCCTTTCTAGTAACAGGCGCAGATTCTGTCAATGTGCTTCTGCTGTTGCACCACTGCAGAGAATGTCGTCCAGGTAAACGGCTACACCAGGCAGATCACTGGTGATTTCGTCCATTACTTGCTGGAAATAACCAGGGGCGAGTAATGTATTTTTCTGTGTTTGAGCTCCGTTTCTCTTATCCCTAGTTTTGTGAGGTCTTTGCCAGTTTCCCCCTGTCTCTGTAGAAGCCCCTCTATTCAAACCCTGTCACCTCCCCTGTCACTTTGCCAGGTCTCCCCTGTCGGTTCCCTTGTTGGTTTCCCATGTCAGCCTGTCCTGTATCCATGGGCTAAGGTATTCATTTTGTCAGGTTGAATTATTCTCTTGTCGTCATTAGCAGAGAGGGCTATTTCAGGCGTTCAGAATTCAACAGCAGGTGCGCACGTCCTGCATGACTGCATTTGTGAAGCACGCACCTGCTGTTGTGCTTTGACTTGTGGTTGTGACACGCCATCGGTTGCGTCTGAAAGGGCACACCTCGTTTCAGCTTTGGCTTGTTTCACGTTTGACTCACTTGTTTGTGAACCTGAATAGAACTTTTTTTGTGCTGCTTTGTGATGTGGTAGAAACTTCCAAAGCAAGGAATGTTTTGCCAAGCAAGCAGTTCTGAGCGTTCAGCCACAGAGTGTGTTTGAAAAAGATGGCAGCTATAGGCAATTAAAGTTATGATTTAAGTTCATCAGAATCAACTGATTTTGGGGAAAATGACAAAACGTCTGAATCAAGCTTGGAAAGCTCACCGGAGCCGCAACACCTTGGTAGCCCAGGAACTGATCAAAATTCATCAAATGCTGTCAATGAACAAATGAAAGTTTCGTCACCCCTAGCAGAAAGTATTTTTGATCTAACGTCTGACTCAAGCAGTGTGCTTCAAAGCTCTCCAGAGTCGCGACAGCTTGGCAGCCCAGAAACTGATCAAAATTCATCAAATGCTGTCAATGAACAAATGAAAATTACTTCCACCCCAGCAGAAAACGAGGTGCCTCTTCAACAACATAGGAGAATGATAACCGCAAGAAAGCATGTTTGCAATGGTTAGCATATTTCAATGAAATGATTGTGTATACCAAGAGAATTGAGAGCCAAGACGTTTTCAATCTTGTAAAACCTCAAAGACCAGGAATCGCTTTTCCTGGTCTAGTTAAGAAAGCACCAAAGCAGAATTTACAACTAACAGGAAGAGACTTGCATGTATATATAATGGGCCACCTCGTCAACAATGATGAGTGAGTTGATTCACTTCAAATTTTGAAAGGAGACGCGAGTCTTGAAGAAGCAAACGTTTTTCTTCTCAGAACCGACACAGCTTTGCCCTTGGCTGATAAACATCTTCTTGCTGTTTCTGTTAAAGCAGGCATTAATTTTGAACGAGCGTTTGAAATTCACCAGGCTGAGAAGAAAAATGGGTTGGTTCCTCACTGGCAACATTGGATAAAGGAAATTACCAAGCTTGGAAAGAGCCAAGTTTCAAGGCTTCGTCAAATAATCAGACTTCTTGCACCCTATCCGAAGTTTAAGCAGCTTAGTGTGCCTTTCACAGAAATTTTTGAAAGACGCCATTTTATTCAACACATGCTACAGGATGAACACATTGCTAAAGAGTGGAAGTTGCAAATTACACAATTTGATAGATTTGTGTCTAGAAATTTGTTGTTGTGTAGTTATTTTGCTTAGAGATGCTACCTTAGGAAAATTTGTGGTGTAATTTCAAATTGCATTGAAATGTTCACTTTGTCAGGTGTTTGAAATTCGCTACCCTCTGTAGATAAAAACGTGAGTTCAGTGGCCTCGCGCCTCAGGTGGTGTCTTTAAACATTTTTTTTCTTAACAAGAGAAAAAAGGCTTGGGATGGGTGCTAGCAAGTAGGGCAAAGTCCAGATCGTTTGAAAAAGACCTGAACTCTATTCAATTCGTTTCTGTTGTTTGTTGTATAACTTAGTCATTATTATGTTGCTTGCTCTCATGTATTTGTGTGCACGTTTTTGAATAAAATGCTCAATTGCTTCAGATGTGCTTACTTCGCTTGCTCCATTGCTGTCTGTGCATGTTTCAGCTGTATTGAGTTGCATGACCTTGCTTTGTCCAAAGATGCGCAGTTCATGTCTTAATAGTTTGTGAAAAAAGCAAACTTTTAAGGTGTGATGTTCATTTGTGACAAAAGCACTTTCGTCAAAATATGTTTATAGCCTTAAATATAATCTGCTTTCAAGCATCATCACCCAAAGAAAATAAACATAATCTCCTATCAAGCATTATCACCCACCGCAAAATATCAGCCACAAATTCAGAATGATTCATGTCAGCCAGTCTTTTCAAGACATATGATTCTTCAGAAATATTTTCTTCACTGAAGTGCTTTGGTTTCAAAGTGTAAATTGTTTTAACCCTTTTTGTCTTTGAGTCCTTTTTTATATTTTTAATCATAACTTTTGCTTTGTTAGAGTTAAAAATTGCTGTAACAATTACGGCAAAAATAAAAGCAATTTCTTGCTACGCCATACATTTCTTGCACTGTTTGTTTGTCAGATTCAGAAAGTATCTTGTTCTTGTTTCCGACACTGAATCCAGGCTTGTAAATTGGTTGCATTATGCTGTCTTCATCTTCAGTATTGTGAAACAGTCCGATGCAGTGACCAATTTCGCAAACAGCGACTGAAAATAAATTGAACTTTCCATCCCCCGAAACTGTCTTCTGGCCTGACCATCTCTCAATGTCAAAATGCAAATCTCCTGACAATGTTGAATTACCTGGGTAAAATGCATACGCCAAAGTGCCAGATTTTTTATTATTTAGTTGGTAAGGACAGTTAATTTCCGCATTTTGCTTTTCATCATCTGTCAGAAATGCAATATTCATAACTTGACCACCATCAAAATTCATTCAAATTTCAAATTGCAAACATTTTGCCAAACACTAAAAGCATTTTCGATTTCGTTCAATGTTTTTTCTCTTCCAAGTGAAGAGTAATTTTGAAAGTCGGAAGTCAAAACTTTTTGCTTCCAATGGTGTGCAATACTTTTTATCTCCAATATTATCAGGCATAGCACAGTATTCCATCTTTATTTTAACACTGAAAACTTTTTTCTACTCTTGTAGTTTTCTTTATTGAAATTCTAAATCATTCATTCTTTGAACAAAATTTTGTTCAATTCTATCAATTTTTTCATTTAATATTGTTTCTTTTAGTTCGTCTGTTTCAGAATTTATGACAATTCGCCCATTTATCACAGCAATGGACCCTTCCATTCTCCCAAATTTTTCATTTATGCTTTCATTTGTTTGAACTATTAAATTATCAGTATACCTTTGGCTTTCTGTTGTCAAATCATGAGTTAACGAATTTACAGCCTCGTCTAAAACTTTCTTGTTCACACCATCAGTAGGCATGACTGCATCAGCCAGACCGACAAGTTTGCCATCGTTCATTTGAAGATCTGAAACCATTTGATTTTCACCATCAAGTTTCAAATATTTTTGGCCTTCCAAGAGGTTATTAACTTCAATTTTTTTCAAAACTTTTCGGTTTAACGTTCTGAGATTCACAGCCTCATGTTGAAATGTTGGATCTGGAAGCCCAGCAATATGATGTTGTCCACCCATGCTGAAATTTTTTGTTGCTATTCCTTGTCGGTCTAAGTTTAAACTTTTTGTCCTGATGTCTCGATTCAAAATGTTTGCGTGGTTCGTTATTGCATCATCGACTGCCATGTCGGCTGCTGCGGTTGCTTGTTCTAAAACACTTGATTCAGAAGCTTGAAGTGTTTGTAAATTTACCACATCTTGTTCTTCATGAGGGGCACCAACGTGAATCACTTGAAAACCTCCAGCATGAAGAGGCCCTATCATCCTATTTGTCCCATCACGTTTCAGATAGAATTCGTTTGCATAACTCAATCTGTCTGTGTCATTGTCCTGTTCAGGCTCGCCCAAGTGTGAAATCCTGTTTCCACCCATCCCAATGTCGCCCTGCATGTCCCCACCCGAACACAGCAGCTTCATATCTGCATATACTTTTGTCACTGCGTGGTGATTTTGTTCTGGTGATCTCAGGTGTGAGAAAAAAAACCGAAATGGGTTCCATGTTCAAATCTCTTGCCATAGTCGACGCAAGGCTATAACGATTCAAAAAATTGTTTTCAATCCACTGTTTCAGAACCACTTCATCTTCTTGTATCAGGGTGGTGTTTATGTGTCTTATAGAATTCCCGTTCATATTCAGATCACTTTCCCCAGTACTTTTCGAGTCGACGTAGCCTTTCGTCGCCGCGTCACCTTCTTCGGTTGGAGGCAATACGTTTTTTATTGCCTTTTGATTCATATTGATTGAATCGCCTTTATAAAAAAATCTTTCGTTCACATATTTCCGTCTCACTGTGTCCTTTGATCCTCGTGACTTGCCAAGATTCACAATGCTTTGACCAGACATGTCAGTGGCTTGACCTTTTCGCAAAACGTTGCTGTTCACATATTCATATGAAGCTCCAATCAAATTTGCAACATTTTGTCCCGTTTTTGGACTTTGTCCGAATTTATCAACAGTCATTTATTATATCACCAAAATGTGTTGATTATTTCCTGCAACCGTTTTCCTTTTTGCATCTCTTTCAAAACAAAAAGACAAAGATGGCCACAAAAAAACTGCTTGCCTCGGTTGAATTTGCTCTGTTGGATAGAACACATCACCGAGGTAGTCGTTCAACTCAGTTGGTGGTGGCAATCCGAACGAGTCAAAATACCACTTTTTATCACTGCGTTTGAACCATGCGACCCAGTGTGTCCCATCTCCAGAAGTGTTGTCTAGGTTCATAATTGCGCACTCATTTCGTTTTGGTTTCTTTGGCAAAGTGGCTCTCAAGAAAACACCACGAAAGTTTCTCAAACCAATCTTTTTCACCGCATCTTCGATTTCAAAGTTTCTCAAAGGTTTGTTTGGAAGAACCACGTTTTCAACTTGAACGTTCATTTATTCTAAACAAAACTTTCCGATTTCTTTGGCAACATGTTATCAATTTCCAAATCTACTTCTTCCAACTTAATGTATGTTTCATTTTGTTTTCTCTTCTGAGAAAGAATATTCTCAAACTCAACTTCAGAAATTTCGTTGTCAATCAAAGCCTTTGAAACCATGTTACGAATTGAGTTGAGCTGCATCCCATTCAAAGTTTTTTGCTTCTCATGTCTCTGTGTTCTTTTGAAAAGGAATTTTTCAATTACTTTCAGAAAAATTGAGACACTTCTAAAAAACACGTTCATTCCATGTAAAACCTTCCCAGAAATAGTTCCGATGATTTCTTCGAATTCTGACAAAAACCCAACGTTCAAAAGAAACATACAAAACTGAAAAATCAAAAGGCAACCAGTACAAAAGTTTAGCAAGCAATGATATTATTTATCATTGCAGAGTGTTTGAGTTTTTCTTCATTCAGCCCCCTTTCAATTTAATGAATTTCGTGTAGTCTGCATAAATTGGGGTTCATTTTTTATTCAATGGAATAAAAAATTCAAATCCGCATTTTACAGAAGCCAACCGAGAACTGGTATATTTTTCAACGGAGAATCTGGACCAAGAAGAAGGCCATGGCCACTAATAACTTGACCCCCCTGTTTCAAATACAAACCATCTCCAAACATGCCAAGCCCTGAACCTTTATATGGTTTCAAATACAACCCTTGACTGTCTGTTTCAACTCTTGCGATGTTTGAGCCTTTTTTCAAATAAAGTCCCTTTCCCATGGCCTTGTTTGTCGCTTTTTGCGCCAAAGCTGACCCAACATCTGACAGTGCCCCAGTCGCCAATGTTGGGAGAACGGTCTTTGCCAAAAATAGCAAAGCCTTTGCAGCCAAACCTGCGAGGAACCCAAGGATCCCACCCTCAATTTTCATATTGTGAACAACCTGACTTCTGCTTATTTTTATTGTAATGCCTTTTCCATTCTCATAGGTTTTTGTCATTCTGTTCACTTGTGAATTGGTCAAAGCAAGAACATCACTTCCACACAAATCTTCGTAGCCAAGATGAATGCTCACGGGACTGTTTGTATCAACGGCATGTTTCAATTTTTGCTGTTGATTTTCAGAAATGTTTACCGATACGTTTGTGTAAGACATGTTTATTATATGTAATTATATTTCTCTCAAGTGGTATCTGGTTGTTAGATTTTCTCCACGAAGATTCAATTGCCTTCCGTTTTGGTCTGTGACAACTATTTCCATTTTATTGATTTTATCTAAAATCACTGGAAGATACACAAGGTTTCTCGGGTTCTCAACGATTTTATATCCGGGTGACACGTTTGGAAAGAAACTGTAAATTGTGTTTTGCGTTCTCCCATTCACATAAGATCCACCAATCACGTCTACATTCACGAGAATTGAATTTATTGATAAGATGTTGATGACATTTTGCGATTCGTGAATGCCCTCTTCATAAACCTGATTTCGAAATCCGAGAACGCTTGAAATTGATTTCGCGCTCTGAAATCAACCTGAAAGTCGCTTTGAATTTCCAAGACACTTTTCAAAGTGCAGGTGTTTTCTGCTATTTTAATAGATTCGTCGTTATGCCCATTTCGTTTCATCGCAATTTTTATTGTTTCCGCAATATCAATGAGATCGTAACTGCCTTCTGAAATTTGAACTTCGACCCATTCTCTTTGTCGTGTTGAGTCGCCCTCAATGAAACCGGGAGAATATCTAAAAACGTTGTTTTCATCAAACATATTCGGAAAACTATAATACGTCTCCAAATTCACCAAAGCCATCTCATACTTTCGTGTGCGGTCCAACTCGATTGGTGGGTTAAAAGTCGTCTTTATTTTTGTCAAATTCTTTGAAACCACAATTTGAGTCGAAGTTTTTGGAGAAGTATTTTCTCAATTTTTTCGAGAATTTCAGTGTTCATTTATTCTATGATATAAAAGTTGTCAAACCCTGATCTGTATTTCCCGTAGTTCTTTGGCGAGGTCAAATCAATCACAACAAAACTGTGTGGCTTTGACTACGCGTGTTTGCAAAGTTTTTCAAACTGTTCTTTAGTCATTTCTTGAGACACGTGGTCGTTGAATATGTGGCCAATACTCTTTTGGTCTTGAGGAAACAGACAAAAGAAATTAGCATTTTCTTGAGTTGTTTGACGAGGCAATTTGAAATAATTTTGACTCAAATATAAACAATCACAATTTGAATGCCTTCCACGAACGAATGCCTTCCACACACTTGTTCTGCTTCTGAAGCAAGAGATCGTCAAATATCATGAGATTCTTTTGCTCTAAAGACAGTTCTTCTGGTCAGGCACATCGTCTGCCGATTCATAAAAATTGCACTCAATAGGCCCTTTGGAACAGGGGTGTCGATTTTCTGCCAACTCTCGAATCAACATACTCAGTGAAATTTGTTCTTGTTGCATTTCATTTTGATTTTCAAACAAATTCATAATCACCTTTTTCGGCAATTGTTCTTCGAAACCTTTTCTCAAAATTCTGTATTCTGGTTGAAAGAAACTCTTTCCGAAAACAGAGTGTTTTGAATAGTCTAGCCAGTTGGGTTGAAACAGAAGATTCAGAAAAAGTGTTGTTTTTCCACAGCCTGATTTGCCCACAATCAAGCCCCGCAAACTCTGCGGCAAAAGAGGATGATTGCTTTTATTTGTGTTGTTTTCGTTCCATGAAATATTCTTTACTTCCATACATTTTATTAAAGCATTTAACAAATGAAACAAATATATTGTGCCAAATGCAGTAAATTTATGGAAACGAGAGACGTTAAACATAAAACAACAAAAAACAACCGTCAAATGCTTCAAGGCATGTGTGTTGTTTGTGGAATGAAAATGTCAAAATTTATGAGGGCAAGTGGAAAAGGGTTTATCAATGACACAGTTAATTTTTTGCCATTTGAAATGCACATGCCGGGTCACAACTTCACAGGACTAGGCACAAAGCTGAAGAAACGTTTGAATGAGGATATGACTCCAAAGGCATGGTCAAAACTTATCAACAGAGTCAACAAGGCAGCTTATCACCATGACATTTGTTGTGAAAAAACAAAGACACAAAAACTCGCAAAGAAGTTTGTGATAAAAATATGTTGACAGAGCTTAATGGAATTTATAACCCCACACTTCGAGAAAGAATGGAGAGAGGTGTTGTTTCTATGATTATCAGGACGAAAAAGAGCTTTGGATGGGGGTTAAAAAAACGACACAATTTGGACTGACCAGCTAACTGATGAACTTCACAAACCCATCATCAAAATTTTTCCAAAACGAAAAGTGCATGTGAATGGAATTGATAAAATTCGGGCTGTAGATCTCATCGAAATGCAAGCATTTTCAAAGTCCAACCGTGGGGTCAGGTATCTTCTCACAGTGATTGACGTGTTTTCAAAGTTTGGTTGGATGCTTCCGATCAAAGACAAAACTGGAATATCTGTTGCAGACGCGTTCAAAGAGATTTTCAAAAAATCAAAGCGAAAACCAGAAAAGCTTTGGACAGATAAAGGCTGAGAGTTTTTACAACAAACATGTGAAAGAGTTGGGTGTAGAGCTTTACTCTACTGAAAATGACGTGAAATCGTCGGTGATCGAACGTTGGAACTGAACGATGAAAGAAAAAATGTTCAAGTATTTAACGGCAAACAATACCAAGAAATATATTGACGTTCTTGAAGACTTTGTTGAGAGATACAACAACACGAGGCACTCTAGCATAAAAATGACTCCTGTTGAGGCAAGCAAGAAAGAGAATGAAGTGAGAGTTTACAGAAACCTCTATCCAGACTTAACAAGACGACCCATGAGAGCAAAATTCAAAACTGATGACAAAGTTCGAATTCAAAAGAAGAAAGGACTCTTTCAGAAAGGGTTCACCCCAAACTGGACAGAAGAAGTGTTCGCCATTTCAAAAATTCAAAGAACCAACCCAGTTAATTATAAAATAACTGACTACAATGGTGAAGAAATTCAAGGGACTTTCTACGAGCAAGAGCTTCAGAAGACATCACAAGAAGTTTACAGAATTGAGAAGATTGTGAAGAAAGGCAAAACAAGGTCATTGGTGAAATGGAAGGGCTAACCAGAAAGTTTCAACTCTTGGGTTGACAACAAAGATCTTATTAAACTTTAATATAAAATGCTTAATGATCTTGGAATCAAAAGCTCAACAGTAACTGCGTTTCTGAACGACAAGCTCACACCAGAGCAATGTAAAGAATTGCAAAAAATTATGAACCTTGATCCAAAGCTGAATAGAAACGTATTCATCTATCATGTGGTTAATTTTGGACCCGATCCAAATTGGAATCAAGTCCAATTCGATCCAAATTGGATCGAGTCCAATCCAAAATTGATCCATTCCAAAATTGAGCCCTCCAAAATTTGAGCATACAATAAATGAGTTTTCTAAAAATCAAAGATCCAACAAAACGTGACAAAATTGTTGCTGAATATATCAAAACCAAGAACAAAATTCAGAATGATTTTCGCTCAGAACGATTAGGTGAACAAACAATGTATGAAGACTTTGGAAAAATCTTCAAGCCAATAAATGAATAACAACAAAAATCATCTGACGATATTGTTTCCAAGTTCGCTCCACTCAAAAAAGCAATAGAAAATATGCCTGCGCTGCAAGCATTGCCTTTGGAACCGGAGCTCAGAGAGATCCAACCTTTTCTTCTATCAGAAAAAAGTGAAGAAGAATTGGAATCACTGTCGGGGAAAAAATTCAAAATTCATATCAATTTAGGACCGATTGCGCTAAAAAATTTAAAGAAATATTTAAAAGATGAGGGAGATTCAACCTATGGATTTAAAAATGTTGGAGATGATGAATATTACATTAAAAAAACAAAAATAGATTTTAAAGGGGATGACATTGAAATTGGTGGAAAAACATACAAAGGAACTCCTGGCCTTTGAGATTTACTTACCGCAAACGAACCGGATAAAGGTTTGGCTACAGAAGAAGACAAAAATAACTATGTTGAAGCTCTTATTGTAACAGATAAATTGTTGGCTATTGATAAAACCGGACGTGTTACGACATATTCCACCGCAAGCAAAAAATATGCTGATGTAATTAAACCAATAATAGAAAAAAAATCTCAGACTAAAAGCATTATTACAAACAAGAAAAAAAGAGATAAAAGAAGAATTGAAACAAAAAAGTGAAACTAGAAGGCAAAGCTGAATTTAAAAAAGTAATGAAAGCTGCGAGAAAAGTACGAGCAACATCAAACCCTGGAACTTCAGGACAAGGCTTTCTCCCATCTGACCCAAATGCATTGTGTGAACGACTCGAACTTTTGATGGCGTCGAAACAAGCAGGAAACACTGGTGTTCGGAATGAAATTGTGAGCATTTGTGATGAACTTTTGAGACAAAAAATTTTGCCTCATGAAACTCACAAAAACTCACAAAAAAACCTCATGAAACTCACAAAAACATTAAATAAATGATAGTTATTAAACGCGGTTACCAAATAAAATACCGAGTCGGTGGCTCTGGGATTTTTTCAAAGCTCAAAGACTTTTTGTCAAGATTCATCAGTAAAAAGCAAGTTGTCGACACCGCTTTGAACAATGCTCGAAGTGCTGGGCAAAAGGCTGGACAAAAAGCTATTGATGTTGCGAGTTCAAAGTTGACTCACAAATCACAACAAATTTTATCAAAGCTTGTGTCTTTAACACCTCCGCTTGCACCTCAAGGAGCATCACCACAGAAGGCGCAGCAGGTGACAACAAATTTGAACAACTTGATAGCTGGGTCAGGTCAGCGTGCGATCAAGATTCAAGACTCTGTCAGACGGTTGAATAAATGAACAAATCAAGGATGTTTTTGAAAAGCTTGAAGCGGTTAAAAACAATATTAATGAATTCAAATATTTCAGCAGGGTATTGCGTTATTGACCGCCTGATTAAAGCGAAAACAAAAAACGCCTATAATAAATGGAAATTCTGAACATAACTGAACAACCTGACATTGCTCAATCGATCGAAGAATACGAATATCACAGTTACGAACCAATCACCGGCACTGACCTTAACAGACCCGGTGAAATTAGGATAAATATTGAAATGCAAGACTTGTTCACACATCCGAGTGAAGTTATTTGGTTTTTGACGGTAAGTTGGTGAAAAACGCTGACGATGCTGTTTACGGCAATAATGACATCATCACTCTAACAAACAATGCTATGATGCATCTGTTCAGCAACATAAAATACCAACTTTCAGGAGAAGAGATTGAAAGCCTGTTTCACCCTGGGCAGGAAACAACGATGCTTGGGCTGTTGAAATTTCCAGATGATTTTCAAAAAAGCACAGGTCTGAACCAATTGTAGATGAAAGATTCACACACAACAGCACATCTTCAAAATAACACCGGATTTGCAGCTCGTAAAGGTTATATCTTTCAAAAGCCTGACCCAAAAGGAACATTTTCATTCAGAGTTCCGCTGAAACACATCTTTGGGTTCTGTGATGACTATGAAAAAGTCATTTGCGGGTTTAAGCATCAACTCACTCTTGTGAGGAAAGGTGATAGTGACGCGATTTTCAAAACTGGAGCAGTGGCAGCAGGTCCTGAAAACAATCCGCAAGCAATTGCAGAACCTGATGATGGGAAGGTTGTTTTGACAAAACTGTCTTGGTATATGCCACATGTGAGTCCAAATTTGCAAGAAAAACTTGCACTCTACAAAACATTTGAATCGAAATCAAGTCTCCCAGTCGGATACCGCATGATTCAATGCGAATCAATCCCAGTCACGCAAACGAGAAATTTCACCTGGCGATTGTTGGTGAAATCAGACGTGGAGAAGCCTCGCTGGATAATAATGGCGTTTCAGACAGATAAATCTGGAAACCATCAACACAACCCATCAATTTTTGATCATTGTAATCTCACAAATATGTTTGTCATGCTGAACTCTCGAAGGTATCCTGAGATTGATTATGATGACACGAACTTTACTTGACAAAAACTTTAAAGGGTTTATGGAGATGCTGCAGCATTCCGAACAAAGTTTTACAATGCTGGAGAGTTGATTTCTTCTCCAAATATTACTCCAGCAGATTACAAAGAATTGTTCCCAATGTTTGTTTTTGATGTGACAAAACAGAGTGAAAAACTGAAAAACTCTGTGACTGACATTCAGATCAAGGCTCATTTTTCAGCAAACGTCCCCGCAAATACTGAAGCTTTCGCGGTTGTGATATCAGATAAATCATTGATTTTCCAGAGCCATGGGCAAAAAATGCATGTTGAACATTAAGTTGAAAAAATTTATCATAATACAAATGAAAATCTCGAGACCAACGATGATTTCAGTATTGAAAGAAAATACCTGATGGGTCACTCATATGAACCGGAAACAAATGTGGAAAATCATAGAAGAAAAAGGGCTGGTTGATCAAGCTCTTGAACTTGAAAAAGGTGTGAAACGAAAACCTGGTTCTGGAAGAATTGCTAGAAAATCAGTTGAGGTTGTTGACCGTGACACAAATGAAACAAAATATTTCCCAAGTTTATCAGAAGCTTCCAAGGATTTTGAGAAAACTAAAATTTATTTTGTATACAACAATGGAAGAGTTTGGGAGAGTAAAAAAATTACGATAATTAATCATTAATTTGTTATTTCCACAAGAATTCTCTCTCCCATTCACGAGGAGAGAATTTTTTTTGTTGATGTCTATGAATTTTTTTAAGTTAAATAAAAATTTTACCCTATAATAAATGAAAGATATAACGTTGCAAAAATGATGAAACTTGTTGGCGAAGGATTTTTGAGAGAACTCATCGGGAAAGAGAAAAATCTCAAACAATTAAGAGCTGAGGCACGACTTCGGGGCTTCAATGACATTTCAAAACTCAAGAAAGCACAATTGAAACATTTGCTTTCAAAACCACAAGACTTGGATCAATTGAAAAAACGAAATCTATTGGTGAAAGGAAATAAACTTAGAATCAATACCGCCACAAACCTCAAAAAGACACAACTCATCAACGAAATTGATGATAAGGTGTTGAAATTGGTGGAGGAAAAACAGTCTTTCTTCAAGGGTTTCACAAATCAATTCACACTTGAACCAAGTGGCAATGTGACATTTGATCCGGAATCCTTTTTTACTGCTGTGAAACGAAAGCCACTCGCAAAAAATCAAACGCAAACCAAAGTGAAAATCATCTTGAGAGCAAATATGGAAAAATCAGATCTCAAGGCTGGCGAAAGCCTTGCAGAAGGACATCAATTCAGATCAAAAAATGAAATTGTTCTGGAATCAACAGACAAGGACGAATTGTGGAGTCTCTTGGCAGAACAAGTCCTCGAGGACCTTGCAAAATTTCAGATGAATGGGAGTGGGTGGGCATTTCACTCAATTGTGGTACTTGATATTCACACTGTTGGATATAAGCCACTGCCAGGAGGCACTTTGTGAAATTACCAAAATTTCTTTCGAGAAAAGAAGCTTTGGTTAACATGAAGTTTCGAAACGAAACGACAACCAAAGAGGATAATCAATGTTTCAAGTTTTGCATCGCAAGAGCATTGATTCCTGTCGACAGAGACTCTGGAAGGATCAGTAAAATTTTGAGAAAACAGGCAGAGTCTCTCAATTTCACAGGTATTGAGTTTCCGGTAAATTTGAAAGCGATTGACAAATTTGAGAGACTGAACACTAGAATTCCCATAGCGTCCTTGTATATGAAAACAGTATTTACCCTCTAAGAATATCAAAATTCAAAAGAGAGAACAATGTGACTCTCCTTCCTCTTGAAAAAAACACTTTTGTCTTGTCAAGAGTTTATCAAGATTATGTTTAAGTCAGTCCTCAAAAGACACCCGCAAAAAAATATTGTTTGAGATGTCTTAATCACTTCCCAAGCAAGAAAGCTTTGGAACATCATGAAGAATACTGTGACAACTATGATGCTGTGAAATTAACCCTTCCAGAAAAAGGTGTTGTGGAGGCGTTTAAGAATCACAAGCATTTGATAAGAGTGCCCATTATGGTTTATGCTTACTTTGAGTCTTTGACAAGACCGATTGACACCTGTAATCCAGATCCAGAAAAAAGTTTCACAAAAAAATATCAAAAGCATGAACCCTCTGGATTCTGCTTTTTTGTGAAATGTCTTAGAAAGTTTTCACAATCGGTGTTGTTCACAAAAACGAGAGAAGAAAATGTCTCAAACATTTTTTTAGAACGGCTTGAGAAGGAAATTGATCGAGTCTGATCTTCAGAGGTGAAACTAATGATGATGACAGATGAAGATAAAATCAACTTTGATGGTGCATCAAGATGTTGGATTTGTCGAAAAGATGTTGTTGAAGGTGATCAAAAAGTTCGCGATCATTGTCACTACTCTGGAAAATTTCGGGGAGCAGCACATAATTCATGTATCCTTCTTTTCAGGAAGCCGAAACATGTTCCGGTTTTCTTTCATAACCTCTCTGGTTATGACTCTCACCTCTTCATCAAGAGCTTGGAAAAAGGTGAAGGACGAATTAATTGTATTCCCAATAACGAGAAGAAGAATATCAGTTTCTCAAAAACGATAATCAATGGTGAAACGAAAAAGAAGTTTGATATCAGGTTTGTTGACAGTTATAAATTTATGATGGCAAGTTTGGATAAATTAGTTGGAAATTTAAATGATTTTCCAATAATCTCAGAAGATTTCCCAAAACAGAGTCAGGAACTTCTTTGTTCTAAAGAACATTGAATCCTGAGTAGACATACGGTTATACAACAATAATCTTCTCTTTCAAGTAATTAAGAAAAGAGATAGGAAAACAATATTCTGTTTGCTACATATATATCTGTTTTAGAACAAAAGGTTTAATTAGAATTAATAGTTTAAGGCCACGAATTAACAAGTTTTTGAAACACGCAACAAGCCAGAAACTGCAGGATACGAATCCCCTTGCAAATTACGTCTGAGAAGACTAGCACCACGACCACCTACGCAATATCTGCATCGCGGAATTAGTTCATTAGAACCCTATACCAAAACTTAGGTGTATAATTGGGTTCCACTGATTAATGAAAGTTTGACCACTTATACTAAACCATCTAGTCTAGAACTTAGGAACCGTATGACGCTCCTTTATGTTGGCATTCAAAATAACTATACAACAAATAGGATAAAGAATTTTAACCCTTATGAATGGAGCAATGAGTTTTCCATAAGTTTTGAAGGAAATGAGTTCCATGAAATTTCCATGAAATGAGTTTTGAATTCAAAAAATGGCCCATTGGGACGGCGCCCAGGGCCAGGCAAAGATGGCCAAAATGACGCAAAAACACCCCTACTTGTGACGTTCCCCCCAGAAAAGCTCAAACCCAAATCGAAAAATTTTTTTTTTCGATTGTGACTACAGGACTTGCTGAATCCGCAGAAGGTTTGAACAGCTCTCTAGCTCAATCGCCTGGCGAGTTATAGGATTGCAAAGCTCTGCAAGAAAAGTGGCGCACGCGGGACTGAAAAGGTCAAACCCTCTAAAGACTCGTGAAGGTATGTAGTTTGCAACAAAAAAACGTTTTAGTTTGGGATGTCTATTTTTTTTTAATGCTTGTATAATGATACGATGTTTATGTTGTTTTTTCCCGACGTCAGTATTTTTGCCCGACCTCCTTTTAAGACCCGCAGGAGCCATTTAAATGAGACAAAATTTATTTTGAGTTTAGCTGTTTTTTGGTTACTATTCTGGACTTTGAAGGATCCGAATGGGTTTTTAGCGTTCCTGGTTCCAAGATTAGGGCCAAAAAACTTAAAATTAATTTGGGAAATCCCTCAAAAGTATTGAAAAAAGCCCCTTACCAACTAGCTGTTTTTTGGCCTGACTTTTGAACCAGAAACGCTAGAAACTCAATCAAGGGCTCTGAAAACGCGTATTCTGCCCTAGAATAAAAAAATTCTGCAAACCAAAATATTGGCGCGTGGGATCGGATGATGACGTCATATAATTAACCAAAAACATGACCCTGTCATGATGCCATTGGCCTAAACCCCCCCAACCAAATTAAAAATTGTTTTTTTTTATTCTAAACTACACAATGCCACTAGACATTACGGGGTTTGAACAGCTCTCTAGCTCAATCTGCTGGCGAGTTATGGCTGGCCAAAGCTTGCCCTGAAAGGGCAAATTATGCCTTTTCTGAAAAGTTTTGAATTCGGCCAAAAAGTGGGTATTTAACCCATAATTTTGGCTGCAGATATGCTAGCAAGTCAATCCAGGTCTCTATAGATGCGGATTTTCACCTAGTTTTCAATAAAAATTTGAGCCAAAAGAGTGGGTCAATGGGTTGGGGCCCAGGACCGGCCAAAGGAGGCCAAAATTAGCAGAACATGCCTTCTTTGTGATGTCACCTCCAGAAATCCACCACCGAAAACCAAAAACGCTTTTTTCGATTTTAACTGCAAGACTTGCTGAATCCACGGATGGTTTGGATAGCTCTCTAGCTCATTCGCCTGGCGAGGTGACAAGTTGGTGTGAAACCAATATATTACGAAACCTAAAGAGAAAATGTGGGAGGACATGGCATATATCCCCACTGTCTGAAAAAATGAGGTGACGCGTCCTCCGTGCCGCGCCCCCCGCCTAATTGCGCCCATGGCCGGCACAATTATAGTGCACGAAAAATTGTTTCGTTTTGCAGGTGTACTCATCATGCTGTGGAAGTTGCATGGTTAGCACAGAATATTAGCACAGAAGGTTAGCTGGAGGTTTGTAGAATGGTCGTGCCCATCGATTTTGTGATGTCACTATCTGCATCACTGAAAGCAGCTTCGTTCCTGGGAGGTCTGCGGCCTAGATGACCCTTGGTCCTTCGCAGCCTCCAACTCCCTCATGCATACTATACATCGATGTACTTGGAAGTCATTGCAGTTCTTCATTATCATAATCATGATGGCG
>Ga0210059_1006869_pt1 | contig 18176 bp, 6 predicted proteins | sample Ectturendosymbi2_FD_188042 | JGI IMG/M metagenome (GOLD analysis project Ga0210059, IMG submission 188042) | Ecteinascidia turbinata endosymbiont from Florida, USA - Sample 2 (SPAdes) (version 2) | ecosystem: Host-associated > Tunicates > Ascidians > Unclassified | place: Key West, Florida... | reverse complement strand
AAACGACAATGCACTGTCGAAAATTACACCCAGAGACCGTACGTGAGAAGATATGTTTGTGTCTCGCAAGTGCCAAGGCAACGACGGTGTAATATTGCGACCAGGAGACTTTTTCGAAGCAAATATGATGAACTCCGTTTTTTCAGAATTAAGTTTGAGCATATTGCATCCCATCCATGACTTCAGCTCGTCAATACATTCGTTGATGGAACTCAATAAGCAGGTTTTTTAAGGTATTTTAGGGGCCCCATGCGGGACCCTAGAATTGAAAATTGGGTCCCTAGAATCAGCGAAAAATATCATCGGGTCCCTAGAATCAGAGAAAATCGGGTCCCTAGAATCAGAGAAATCGCGTCCCTACAGGTCCATACCGGGTACCTAACATTTTCCTTAAAAAAAATCTGGTATAAGTTTTGTTGCAACGAGAAATCCTGCAGCATGCTGAAATCTCTGTTTTTGGAAGAATTCGCTGTATTGCACCTAAATATGGCAGGATTCTTAGAGGTGGTTCAAAGGTCCCACTCCGGTGGTTCATTGATCCTACACATGTGGGACCAATGAGCCAAAAAAATGTTTTTCACATCAAATTTTCAGCCACGTCCTGATGTTATATCCTACTGATTTTTTTGTATGCTGATAGAGGGAGAGATGATTATTATTCATGCTAAATTTTGGAGCTTTGCTAGCTAAACTTTGCGACTTATGACCTGAAATGTAAAGAATGGCTCATTGGTCCCACATCTCCCCTACCCTCTTTGACCCTGGTGACCTGAGTACGTTTGAAGTCTGCTTAATGGTTAGCCTGGCACTGAATGTTACATAAGCTGAAAAGCACCTAAAGAATTTATCAATGTTACTGCTTCACAAAAGTTGATGATTTTATTTAATTCTATTTACATGTTTGTCTCAGAAACAAAGTCCATATCACACATTCTCAAAAATGCAAAGGTAAAAAAAATCCTTAACTACAATACATCATAAGCTAGATGTTAGGTGGAACACGTATTGAATACTGAAGAAAAATGAACACAAAGCACCAGTAAATACTGCATTCGGTCATCTATGTACAGAAGCTTAACACAATGGGAGAAAATAGAGATATGTAAGAAGCATCAGGTAATGCAAACGAGCCGATCAAGCAGTTGGATGGGGATGCGCATCATGTAGCAGAAGCATAAGATTGTTGTGCGCATCATGTAACAGAAGCATAAGATTGTAAATTTTGAACTGCAACTAATGAGTACATCAAATGTTCCGGCGATATGGATAACTTGATGCAAGCGAACATTTACGTTCCTGGGCAGGGCCAGTGCTAGGAATTGCGGGGCTCAATTAGAAAACTGATGCCGGGGCTCCCGCTCTATACATAAGTACAAGTTCATATATGATTTTAGCTTGTATAGTATGTCCGTCTTTTACCAAAAAAATAGATATCTGATATACTAAAAATTTGAAAGACTATGAAAGTTTTATTTAGTTGTCATGTACTCCACCCGCGTGTCCAGCTTTAATAACTGACACCTTGGTGCAAAACTGATTTCCAGTTTTCTGATTTCTGTTCCTGTCTTCCTCTGCACTAAACTGATTTCTAACTATACCTTGTTGTTCCATTGGCACTAATGGGGCATTTTTTCGTGGTAAAGAAACCGCAAAGGGTTTGTGAACGACCATTTGCATTGCAACGTCAGCAACCTCAAAAGGTAAGCAAAATGTTGACGTTGTCTCTCCCTGGAAAATGTTTGCGGACGCCCATGGTTACTTTCACCCGTTTAGCAAGCTTTGACTATGGGCAAGTCAGGCTAAGCCATTGGTTCACAACCGGAGGTCAATAGACCCCTGCGTCCACAGAAGGTTTTCTGGGGTCCATGACCTTTGCACGTGTAAGATTAAAGCTAAATAACGATGTGCCAAACTACACGCCGTGGCAAAAGACAAATTGAGCGCAATTTTGAATCCAGGCTGCCAGATCCAGATGTGCAAAAAACGCCAAACCGCTTAGCAAAATAGGGCATAATGACATATAGCTTCAAAACATGCTAAACAAGCCGAACCAGGCTGATGGCTGTCGGTTTTAAAATACTCTGATGAGCAATGACAGAAATGCGATGTTGCTACGGATTTAAGCCTAGAATTATTGCATATAGATTGAAAAGATATTTGATCTCCATCTTCTCATAGAAAATGCTTTAAAAAATCCTTGTATTTGAAACAGTAAAATACAGGTTATGAAAATATAAACATGCACCATGCCATAGTTTCAACTATAGTGGATTTTGTAAACAAGCGTCTGATTTGCTAAATATGTCACAATTCTGCAAAATATAAATTACAAAATGTAATCACAGAAGACCCACAGAAAAAATATTACGCTTTCCATGAACAGACAGACAAAATATGCTAAACTGCCAGTCAAAATATGCCAAATTTTTTCAATAAACGTCTAACAGGCTGAAAAGAATCTCAAAGTCTGTGCTCAAAGCATACATTAAAAAAATCAACAAACTTTTTTTCAGTGAGCCCAATTAAAAAGGCCAAAAACATGCCAAATAGCACTTTCCCATGCCAAACCACTTTTAAATGAGGTCAGATGTCTGGAATTTGGCAAAAAACTACCAACCTGGCATTCCTGCTAGAATTCAAGCTGGGGGCAACACAAGATCCTGCCTATGTGAACGAACATGCTTATGAATTTTAAGAATAGTATGCAAGTTGTCATTCAACCAAAGTTAATGAGAAGTTGAATACTGTTTGTTCTTGAGAAGCTTATCTATATGAGGATAATTTCTGACAGAGCACATCTTTCATCATCCTGTCTATAGCCAAAACCTGTGGATCACCTTCCTTGTCACATTTTGTGAGGCGTGCTCGTTCTTCCAAATTGATCTCATTGCTGTCATGCTACGCTACATCTTTCACCCACCCACTAAATTTAGCCGAGAGAGAAAAAGGCTTAAAATACGAAAGCAATGGTTACCCACAAAAGACTGGACAAAAACCAACAACTACAAGCACCATGCCTGAAACAACACAAAAAAGCAAATGAAAGGTGTGTGAAGGCCTTGCAAGCACTGTGCACTTTGTGGTTACCGTGGAAAACAGAGCTAATTCATGGTCCCATGTGATTCACAAATTATGACTATATAAATATTTCCCGCTGAAACAAAACTTGACAAGCGCAAACTATGGCATTTATGTAGCGACTTCTTTGACATGCCAGCAACAATATGATGGCAAAACATAAAAATTTTCCACGGGTTTTTCATCGCATCCAAGTAATTAGAACAAACCAGATATCAGGAATGACAGTGACCAAATGGTTTTATCGCGGCACTATTCAGTGTTCCATGACACCATAAATAAACCACCGTTTATGAAGCTTTGACTATTACTTTTTTAGAACAACCCAGTTTTCACTCTCTGAACACCTGCGAAGATAAATGGATTGACAAACGTAACGCACACGTTATTAAGGATGATCCTTCCTCGTGTGAAACAATTACTGTACTACAGTATTTGCGATGTTCAATGATTTTCCCATTCAACTATGTCGACTTGTTTTGACCTTTTCTACCACCCACGTAGCAACCGATAGTGACACTTCCCCACACAGTGCTTTGCATTTAATTTCGAGGACACTCGAAGCTTGCGGTTCCACATGCAACAGAAGTAAGGCTGAAAAATAAAAATATGTTATTTTCAAGGAAATTTTTGTACTTTTTAGCTACATAAAGTCCCAAAATGTTCATATGATTTAGCTCACAAATAGTTACAATGTTGCGGAATATTGGTGCTAATATGCGCAATTGTCGCACATCATCTGCCCATGCCTATAATGGTCCCACATCCTTTTGTTACTCAACATGTATCCATGGCAGGCCCGTAACCAGGGGAGAAAAGCCCCCTTAGAAAAATTTTTTCCCCCTCTGGAAAAATGTGTTGGGCATAGTTTAAAACTATTGGACACAGTTCAAAAAATTTAGGCCCCTCTCAGAAAATTCACTCCTGGTGTCCCAAACTGGTTACGGGCCTGATCCATGGGCCAAGATAGGCATAAACTCGTAGTCCTTTTGTTTCACGAGTTGCCCCAGGCCAAATTGGGCAATTCCTTTTGTCACACGTCAAAAAAGCAAAGGCAAATTGGCCATTTACCCTCTTTAACTAAAAAAATGCGAAATTCGGCAGTTTTTTATAGGACTGTTCGATAGAGCGCATAAACTGGGGCTATTGAAAGAATCAGCTTCAAAAGTTAATTGTAAGTATTTTAAAAATTAAGTTGAAAATTGCTTTTGGCCGATTAAGCCACATATTCCTGAGCAGGGTTTTACTTAGTTTTTTCAAGGGGGTCCACTGCTTTCAGCAGAATCGTCAAAAGGGTCCATGACAGTGAAAAGGTTGGAAACCACTGGGCTAAGCTAACCATGCGCGAAATTGAGAACTACTGTAAATAAAACGTAGTATGACGACACAACCGTTCTTGAATAGTTTACTTTTTACTATACAACTGCTTAAAAGATGGAACAAATCTACACATTGTTCTGTTCATCTACATTGTTTATTCTTGAACGATCAATGTCATCAATGTTTCAAACATGAACAATTTTAAAAATATTCAAGAATTTTCAAGGACAATGGAAAATACTCAAGGACAACAAGATGTTTTTCAAGAATCAAGGACATTAACGCGTTTTGATAGCAAATTAAAGGTCAATCGTTGGCGCTCCAGGACGTCTGGCAACCTTAGTCAAAGCATTGTTGAACTGAATTTGTCATGCATACAAAAATAAACATGGTGGAATATTCAAATTGCCTAACGTCTGTGGCGTAACTGGAGATTTGAGCCAGGTGGAGGCGAAACTTAGCTGAAGGGGGCCACTAGCCAACACTCAAAAAGAATTAAGAAACGACAGTGAATCCGGATGGGTTGTGGATGTCAATGATAGGTAAGAAACACGAAAACACCCCGAAAAACACAAAAAAGCAACAACCTACTGAAAACCAAAAAAATGCCAAATATAAAAATGTTAGCTCAAGGGTGCCCGATTTTTGCATTTAGCTTGCCAGGGTGGCGGCTCGCTGCCCTGGCCACCCGTCAGTTGCACCACTGCTTTTAATATAATCTTTTAGTTTTGCTGTTCGTTCTGACATGGTGCACATGGTCAATAACTGTTTGATGAAAGGTAGCGAAAGCTACGAGTAGCAACGTTTTGACTTGCAAATTTCACAACAATGCAAAATATTAGCATTGCTGTTCAAACTGAATAATGAAACGTTTTCTGCATACATCTTACGATTTAGCTGTATAAATTTGAGTAAATCGCTTAAACTGTAACAGTTGTGCATTACTACAGTAGCCTACTTTTGGTTGTGGCATCGCAGACGTTAACAGGTTTTGCTTTTCGATCTTTGCCCAGGATGTAAACAATGCCTTCACTGGTCAGCTTTGTTGTGGCCCAAACCACGAGGCATCTGCAATGCGGAAATTCCAACGATGGGCCTGTACGCTGCTAACGTGAAAAATGCCCGAAAGATCGGTGAAAAACATGCAAAAACTACAATGCAAACAGTGGTTAAACTATGTTGATGTCTACGAAAATTTTGTTTTGTGACGTCATAATCGATTCAGCACAATTCACTTTTGAGTCTGGTTTACACACAATAGTGTATCACAGCTAGCATGTGTAACTGCTTAGTAGTGGTTATCTTAGGAACGTGAGCTTCGGAATTAGTTTTCGCCATGGCTGCCAGGCCAAGCGGTACCGGAAAAAAATGCCCGGATTCCTACGGAGCGGAAGTGGTGAAATGCATCACTCAAATGAAAGACCAACAAACGCGTCTCACCACGGAAATAGGACAGATGGAAGCAGAAAAGAGGCGAATACAAAATGAAATCAGAAATTTGAGCGATAAGCTGGCTAATCTCAACTGTAAGCTGGCGCAAAAAGCACAGTTCCGTGCGCAGGTGAGCAAGACGATTCAGGAAACCGAGTGCGCCTATTCCAAATTGCTGGAAAGCTCGCAAGTGCTTTACAAATCCGTTAAAGACACGAAAAACCAAATTATTGGACCTTACGACCAGAACGCAGCCAATCTTGACGAACTTCCTCAGACCTCAATGGCACCGGGCAACGCCGTGATGGACCGCCGCAGGCCAACCATGACCCCACAAAACTATGGCATGGATCTTCAGCATGAGGGAATGGCTGTCGCTGCAGCTGTTGCCACAGAACTAAACAGCAGCGCACCTTATTCATAATGAGTTGTAAAAGCAGAAGATTCAAAATTGTGAAGAAACGAAAAATGAAGATATCTGAGCCAACGCGCTGCTTACCTGCAAGACTAGCGTGTTTGTTAACATTGTTGTAATCACACTATTAAATCATTGCAAGATTCTTGTTGGTGTGCTACAATACTTCTTGTTCCCTAGTTAATGTAGTCCGCTTCCAGACTCGGCCATTGTTGACTGGAAGTAGCGAGATCCAACAGAAGACCCAGTTGGGTTAGCTCCACCTATTCCAATGGTCTGTAGCTCGCTTGAAACAGATATGATATCTAATGATGGTAAATCAAAATGAACAGGCCAGCGCGTTGTTGATGGAACGGCAAGCGCTGTAGGAAAAATTTAACAATGTCAATGTCTAACAATGTCAAAAATTTAACAATAGCTTTCTGCAGGACACTAGAAAGATCTGTACAAATCTCTTTAAAACGCTTTTATTTTTGTACCATGTTTATGGAAACCCATGATTAAGTCGGTATAACTATATGCAATTTCTAATAGTTTTCTGACCCTACCAGATGTAATAGAGTTAAGTCTTCACTCTCTCAGGAAGAACAAGCAAAAATCATGTCTACTTTTAGTGAAAGTGATTTTCTTAAGAACTTGGTGAAATACTCCCTGCTTGTTTCTTGAGGAATATAGTCTCAGCACAGTTTTTAATAGCTCTTTTGTAGATACTCTGCACAGACATTGGCTGCAATCAAGCCCGCACAGAACCGTCATCAGAAAGTCTTCAATGGGGGCTTTACGTTTGTGTAGCAGGGTTGACATTATAAATTTTGCAAAAACTCTTTATTTCTAGTGTTTCATCTTTCAATGTAGCGGGGCTTGGAACTTTATTTGGGGGGATAAGCCTACTAAAGCCCCCTCGTGGCGACGGGACTGAGCCGCAACCGGGCAATTGCCGAAAATAGTACAACAAGTTACAACCATCTCCCCGTCCGAAAATATCAGCTGGTTGCGGCCCTTGCTATAGCCTAACAAATAGGCCTACTTTAGCTAAGCTTGCGCAGCATGGATCGTTACTATGTATTGGAAAGGCTCCCCCCAAACAAGTCTTCCACGTAAACTACATTCATCAAAAAACTTATGTTCGTAGATATCACTACAATTATGTGGCAATAAATGACATGATAATATATGAGCGAAGAACTACACACACACACGCACGAATCCAGGGCTATAAAAAATGGAGGTGCTTCCCTACCGGTATGAAAAAATACAAAGCGTTAGCCAGGACGCTTCCTCTGTCGATGTAAAAAACTCCGAAAATCAGACAAATGAAGTCAGTTCAAGGAACTTCACTCCACAAGTGAACGCAGCAAGGAATCAATCACAAATTTTTAATAGGAAATCGATTTCCCGTAACACTACGCATCGTCAGTCTTATCATCTGCAAGCAATGCTAACAGGTGTGAAACGTAGAAAGGTCAACACCAGTTCAGAGAAAGTAAACAACCTCAAGACTGCAAAACTTACTGCACAAATGACAAAAACTTAAACGCCAGCTAACGATTACCACCAAAGAAAAAGTCGCTTTCTGATAAAAGTAACTCTTCGCAGAGCGAGGCTTCCGAAGTTGGTTTGAAACAACAAGCGTTTTGAATCAGTCAACGTGCATTTTGGTCGTTGTGGCAACCAAGTCTCTGCGGGCACGATGGAAAAGCTCTGACTGACACGAACAAAAACACCTGCATACTGGCCGCGAAAGGTGAAACGCAAAAACGGTCTGTAGAATTGAAGTACATCAGCGTTCAGCGGCAGAGAAACAAAATGATTATCTTACGCGTGGGAGGATCATGTTTTGAATAATATAACTTTCTCTGAACTTGTGTTGGCCTTTCTACGTTTCACACCTGTTAGCATTGCTTGCAGATGACAGGACTGACGATGCGTAGCGTTACGTGAAATCGATTTCCTATGAAAAATTTGTGATTGATTCCTTACTTCTTTCACTTGTGGAGTGAAGTTACTTGAATACAGATATGCGCATGTTTGAATCATCGCAAAAAGATGAAAGCAGAGCCCAGTCGGCTGATTCCTCTAAACCTATAGAAAACGTAGAGCTTTTTATTGTCAAATGAAATCAGTGTCGCAAAACTTTAGGGCAAATAGTGGCGATTGAGTTTTCAGGACAAGAAAACAGCATGCCCAAGGTCCTCACAGTCGAGAAAACACTTCAAATTTAAGCGGAAGCCTGCTACGACGGGCAATGTCACATAATCACTGAGACATTCAAAATCACTACAAACAGAAATCACATTAAAGGTATCCTATACAACAGGAAGGTGAACAAATAATAACAGAGTGGTCTCGGCAGGTGATCTTTACTGCTACTTGAAACCTTGAGTGATTGAACATTTTGTCTGTTTAATTTCAAAATTCTTAACGGCGCAGTCTGACTGCAGCACTACATACCTACAACTGGCCACAGAAGTCAGACCACGAAACATTTTCAAGGGTAAATCATTTCTCCCAGACCCTGGTAGAAAATCTTCAGGAGCATGGGCGGATCTAGCGGCGGCCATGGCCCATCCACAATTATGGTTGGCAGCTCAGCTTGTCCTGAATTTTTTGGTGCCAAGGAAATTTCCATTGCTTCATTGCAATATCATAATTAGTACCTTCAAGCAAAAACGTCTGGTTTCACGCTTGCCTTAATGGTTATACAGTTTTTCAGGGTTCTCGAACTTGTGTTTTCACATCATGAAGCTGGAAGCTTTGTTTGAAAATATCACAGCTAAGAAAATAAATTCTGTGCGAAGACTGTCGTTTATTTTGTGCAGCGAACCGCAAGCGTAGCTAAGGGACCATGCCCTCTGAAATTGCTATATCACATTTTGTTGTTTTGTGGGAGGCGGTGTCCAACACAAAATACTATTTACTCGTAAGGGCAAAATATTTGGCTCATCCAAAATTTGGATTGGCTACGCTAGTGAGTCCAACATGAGATCACCTATTACTACCACGTTTTAAGTGAAGCAAGAAGAATCTGTAACAACTCCGTGCATTGCTTACCAAAGAACTTCCAGTTAACATTCGTCCATAAAAGTCAATCAGGATCAATGGTAACTTTTTTGTGGGGCCTGACAAAAGGCCAGGGGTGAACAAACCTGTGGCCGTCGATAAAAATTATGCGGTCTTGCACATGTAATTTAAAACCTAGCCATGGCCACCGTGCATTAATACAAACTTTTTGTCTGCTGTGTATGAAGATACATGGTGATAAGGCGACCAAGCAGACGTGTAGAAGCAAGCCAGGCTTTGCGTGCAAACAGAAGCAACGCAAAAATAAAAATATCTTCAACTCGCTGGCGGCTATAAAACAATCTCAACTGATCTTGCGGGAGGGAAACCTGAAAAGATGTTCATTACATCGTATTGCTATCGTTGATATAATCAGCCATCCGATGACTCTTACCGCTGCAGATTAATTAAACAAAATGACACAAAATGTTGCAGTAGGCCAGGGGTGGGCAATTACTTTAACTCGGGGGCCACTTTGAGAAGGCCGCGTTCAGAGGAGGGCCGTGCCTTCTAATGGAAATTGAAGCAAGTTTCAGTTCAAGTTAACCTCAGCACTGATATTTCTTTAAGTGGGAGGAATTTTCTGAATAAAAGGTTTTTCCCAAAATGCTTCCGCGGGCCACTGAAAACGCTGTGGCGGGCCACATGCGGCCCGCTAATTGCCCGCCGCTGCAGTAGGCTGTTAGTATTGCTTTCTCCTGGTTAAAACCCCGATCAGGTAGCCCTAAAAACCTGATCATATGGGTGACACTAGCCAAAATGACCAGTAACGTTTTAGGAGCACACCGCGTATTTTTCAACAACTCAGCAATTAATCTCAAGCTTATCTGACTCGAAAATAGCTTGTATTTCAAAATATATATATTTTTCAAAAACTAACATATTTTCCTTCAACAAATGTGGGAGGCACGCAAGGTGCCTCCTGAGAAACTGGCAAAATTCCCATTGCAGGTAGCCTACAACCCAGGTTAACTATGAGTCACCCGCGTCGACTCAACTTGTTTTATCAGCGATTTCCCTCATGGGACGCAGCTACGAAGCTTGCTCGTCCACCAAAATCAGCTACTCAGGGAATTAGGTTAGTAAGTGTATTTTTAGGTTTTTTAAAAATTTATTTGAAAAATGAATTACGCATATTGTCCACCTCCACAGTCACCTGAGCAGGGGGTACACTCAACGAACAGGGATTGGGTCATTACCAGTTTAGACCACCAAATGTTGAAAACCTCTCCCTAATCACCTCACCGATGCTATGTTTCCCATTAAACCATGCACAATGAGAGACAACCACAGACGCACGAGATGAAGGGTCTGATGAGGCGACAGACCCCAATTATGGTCAAATTTGTCAAAAACAGAGTAGTGTTTGTGAGTTTTCAAGGCAGCTAAGGTGAAGAGTAGGGCCTACGAGAGGGGATACAAGAGGTACAGCACATCGCACCCATGCCCGGTAGGTACTGGGACACGGGAGGATGAAAGCACGCACGGCAAGTTTTTCTGTAATCAAGCACAAAATTACTAACGTAAGCCAGTTGACCGTATAACAATTACTCAATTTCTAAATCTTAGCATGTTAGCTGTTTTTTTAATCTACATTTTTTTACTGTACAAACAAGCTATACAAGTTTTGGCGAGGGTCCCGAAATCCGTCTACGAACACAGTGGTAAAAATTCTCTGAAGCCCTGGTTGGGAGTGTCGTGGAGCCCTTCGCAGCAAATTCAATCTGGCATGGAGATAACGACCGTTAAGCACAGTTTGCCTAATACCAGCTTTTGCCACTCAGAGTAAAATAGGCCTACTATTCTCATTCCGCAGTATTTCTGCAACACCTGTAAATGTGACCTGAACGTTTAGCTTTGGTTCTCAAGTTTCTAACGTAGTGGTCGGCGACTGTGGGCCGTTTAGCACTTTTTATTGGGCCGCGCAACACTTACTGTTTTCGGCCGCGCGGAATGAGCTGCAGTCCTGCGCCGATTGTGTGGGGTAAAACATAGGCTACTTAATTGTTTGTCGTTAACAAAGCATTGTTGTTGTCATTATACAGTTTATGACATTGTCATAGCATTGTTATGTAATAGGTAACTGAATACAGCATAAGTTTGAAATTGGGCCTTCAAAAATAAGTATGGGCCTTTAATTACGACTGAAAGGGTGGTCATAACGAAAGTTTGCCGACCACTGTAAATCTAAAGAGCTAGTATTCGCTTTAACAACAAACAAAGGAATTTCGATTGGGAGCCCCTTTGATGTGTTTGGTTTTCAACCACACCTGACTACCTGCAGTGGGCCGTGGTGTCACTAGAGGTTTGAACCAGGGTTGGAAAACTTCGCTGGAGGGCTCACTGTCCACCGTATAGGGCCCACTAGCCAAAACTCGGAAAAAGAGTTGAGAAATGGTAATGAATCCGGGTGTGGTTATCTATACTAAAACCCGATATCACCGGAAAACCCTCTGAAAAACGCATAAAAAAATACTGAAGACCAACAGAATCCCAATTATCAAATTATGAGCTAAGTGGGGGTCAGGTTCTTACAATTAGCTTGCCAGGGGAGACAGTTTGCCCCCCCTGCCAGTTACGCCACGGACTACCTGTGAACAAAAACCTTCCATTGAATCTATTGACGTACAGTAATCTTGTGACCGAAGATCATTTGTGCAGGAACACCGATAAACCTCGAGTTGAGCGGACCTTGACATTTTGTCAATCTGAGAGGTTTCAGAACAGCTACAATCAGGAGGGGGCAACCGGTCAATTGCCCTGAAATTTTCGAAAACGTAATAATTTTCCCCGCCTCCAATAATCACCTGGTTGCAGCCCTGGATACAATTAAGTTGACTGCGAGCGGTGTGATGAGGTTGCGCATGTGAATGTTGAAGCGCACACTGAAACTTTCTTCATATGCAAATTGCGAAAATCTCTGGCCAAGTGTTAGAAAACCAGACTAACGTCAGCATGCGCCAGAGGTGGCCGGAGTCACATTTTTTGACTCCGACCACGCTCCAGGGGCGCAGCCATGGATTTTGTTCGGGAGGGGCCAGTCACTGACGTTGTCAAATTTCAAACTTTAGCTATTTTGCACAAATATCATTTTGATGTCATGGATGTAATGGTTTTCAAGTATTTTGCGGATCAGGTCTGGATTGGATTCAATTTTATCAGATCAGGACTGGACTGAAAAATTTCACAGTCCGCTCATCTCTGCGCCCTACCCAACAAACTGTTCCCAACAAAAAAATAATCTTACGGAGCTCAAAGCTCGGAGGGGGTAATACTTCAAACTTGAAAGGAACTTCGGAGAAGACGTTACTGGTTGTTTATCAACTGCAGTCGGCCTTAAACTGCTGATAACAATGTCGGTTTGTGACCATTAATGGGGAACGAAAGCGAACATGGATTTGTCAGCATTTTTTGCGACTGAATCCATTAATAAACAACCAGTCCCTGAACTTCTTATAACCCTAGGACTTAATCACGCTCGCTGCAGTAAGCAATTGCAAAACTTCCAGTCAAACAACAACCTAGTCCCAGTCTATACATATCTCTCCCTCTTCCACCTTTGGAAATTGAAACCAATACGCTCATACGAACTTTTGTTCTATGCACATTGCTTTGGTGCCAAAACTTGCGGTGGGGGTACGCACTGTTACGTAGACACATGTTTTGCGAGTCCATGTAGATCAGGGGCTCCAAACTATGGCCCGCGGGCCAAAACCGGTCTGTGAAGTCATTTCATCAGGCCGCTAAGAAATTTTGTCAATATGATGGAAAATAATTTTACAAAAAAATTGTGATTTGGTCAAATTTAACATCACATTACGTAAGATGTCCGGTCCTCGAACCGCTGTGTAATAGCTTACGTGCCCCCCAGATAAAGAACTTGGAGACCCGCTCTAGATGACCGCACATACTAAGAGTTCCGCAGCTGTTACGTCACAGTTTAACTACGGATGATGTCAAAAAACAAGCAACAAGTGAAGAAATGACACACGAGTGGTTTAACTGTATTTGGCATGAAGCACATTGTAGTAGTGCAGCCTTCATCACCCAATCTTGGCGCTCAATATCACGCAATCGTGCTCCGAAATGGGTTTTCAAAGCGGGGTTTGGGCTTATGAAACGAGGTATTTTGCTACAGAACAAATGGAATAAATTAGGACTACGGTAAATTGGGCTTTATATGCTGGTGGGCTTACAAAACGGCGACCACTGTAGTTGGGAATGTTTCGTGGTTACTAAAACCATGACACAATCGTCAAGTTGGGTCTTTACGTTGACCGCACCGTTGTCTGTACTAGAAAAAAGAGAGCGCAGCTTATTGTTATCCAACTTGAAAAATTACGAAATTTGCTGCTACACAATTCTATCAAGATTCGCATCAACAATTAGGATGTATGCACAAGATTGTCATCTGCCGATACAATTCGCGGCTACAGGCACAACTGCAGCAGGATACGCTGCAATTTACAGAAAATCGATACGCAAATCAATTTAACGGAAAGTCGTGTGTAGTCATTGCCATCACTCTATTTATCCGAACAATAAAAAAAACAACACCAATGAAATACCAAAGCAAAAAAAAAACGCTAATCTGTAGAACTCTGTAAATTTGCCGCGTCTATGCACATAATTAGTATGTTCGAAGAACGGTGTTCGCGCGAGAAAAAAAATCCTAGCACTGGCGCAACAGGTACGTAGGACGTCACGGGCCACTGCTGAACACGGATGCGATTTCGTCCTCCCTGACACAGGTCAGTAAGACGGGCTTGAATTTTTCTAAGATGGTCACGAGGTCGGAACGCATCAAATTGGAACGGTACATCATCTCTTCAAAATGGTGCTTGCCGTCCATGAACGGCAAGAGCTTCAGAAACAACGTCAAGTCCTTCGGGTTGCTCGAGGCATGGATGCACTGCAGCGCGACCTGGCCTAGCTTGGGCAAGCGATCGAAGCGCGCCAAGTCCGCGTCCGAACTGCGCGCGGCACAATTAAGTAAGTTCGTCAAAACGGAGTCGTAAGTCACGCTTTCCGGCAAGGACGGCATGAAATAAACGTAAGTGTGATGCTGCACGAGGAAGCGATTCCGCAGCAACCAGTGCACGATCTCGACCAATCGGTGCTCGAAACCGAAGAACGGACCGGTCGGGGATTGCAGGTCGCCCAGTCGCACGGGCTGCGAGAAACTGGAGAGGACCTGAATCAAGCTGACCTGAAACGTCTTCTGAAACGTTTCGAATGACTTGGAGAGCAGCGTCAGCGACGCCGTAGGCGCCAGCGCGTAAACGTTCGTTTCGCAGAGCGGGTAGATCACGCAGGCCTTGCCCCAGTGCATCAAGTGCCTGGCGATGGTGTAAACGTGCGTGAGCGCGATGTCGGCGTCGATCGAAATCACCTGCAATGATTTCGACGGATGATAAACGTTTAGAAATTTCACGATCGTCGAGGAGCTGGCCGGCGACAACGACTCCAGCACGTCTTTGACGTCGTACACAAGAATGCCGTGATATGGCTGAATGTTGTTCAGGCTGCTCTCGACAGCGGCAATGCCGACCTGACCTGTCGACCCGGTCGCGTTTTCTGCGCCGTGGATCTTATGATAGACGCAGAAAGTGATGGAAATGTTTCCGTTGAGATAAAAGTTGACGATACCAGTGTCGACCAAACTGTGAAATATGGAAATGAGATCTTTGGCGAAAGAGCTTTTCCTCGCTATCAGGCTGTACACGTCCTCCAGGCAAGTTTCAGCCTCTTCGTGAATGTTCAGCATCAACTTCGTTTCCTTGGTAACGTAGTTGTCTCGCTGCTCCTCGAAACGCAACGCCAAACCGATCTTGGCCGAGAGCTGCTGAAACGATTCGATGATCGCGTAATGGGCGTTAGTTTTTATGACGAAAACAACGTTGAAGGAGAAGACCGTCTTCGCGACTTTCGCTGGCGCGGACGTCAGACCGCTCCGTTCTTCGCCCGTGCTGCCAACTGAGAATCGCAACGGTCTCAGCCTGTTGCAGTCCAGATTGCTCTTTTCGGGCATTATCGGAAAACCGACGAAACGCAGGCCGTTAATTTTCACGTCGAAATTTTGGCCGCATATTTTCGTGTTTCCCGGGCTTAGTATTGGACCTAAGGTCTCGTCGGAAAAAGAAAGGTACTGGTCCATGAAGTCGTGCATTTCGTCCATGCCGGCACTGTCGTCGTCTTCCCGGACGTCTGGTACCCTCGAGTTCAAGGCTGTGGGATTGTGCAGGTGATATGTTGACGAGCTCAGCTGCTGATAATGAAGCCTTGACGACGATAGGCCTTTGGTCTTAAACGGATATTTAAACAACAGTTTGCTATTTGTGCGGCTTCCGTACATTGAAAACAGCACACCGAGCGGGTTCCACGGTGCGTCTGACTCCATTGCCAAGCAACCACTTCAAACAAGAAGTCATCTAAAAAAGCTCTGCCTAACAGTGCGCACCTATGCACAGTAATAAAAAATAACACATTGTTACAATACATAGACGCAAACAACGGGGAAGTTTCGGAAAGGATGGGTTGTGCAGTCGACGTTGAATGGTTTTTCTATGATTGCTCATATCTCTGTAGCCTGCTGCCCTTACGTGCACCGCCAATTTAATGTGAACAAATGAGTAACTGCTGCAACTTTTAAGGCCTGAATGTGTTGACACCTATCAGTGGAAGTTTGCTCTATGAATCTGAAGAAGCAGCTTATGAACTAATCTGGAAAAGGAAGAATAGTGACTGTGAAATGAAGCATGGGAGTCGACCACGTCAAGCGAATACCCATCCCTGACACAGATCACAAATCATTTTACAGTAGTTGCATGAAATCAAACAAGATAAACATAGTGCCAGGTACCATATTTTGTACATCACATAAAACGCAATATTCAAGCCCCTAACAGAATTGCATGCATGCAGTGTAATTTAATAGTCATTCATTAGGGATAGAGAAATATTGCCAGCAGTCACTTCTTTCAAACGAGTACAAAACTATAGTGTGTTTATCCTGAACAGACAAGCATTAAACTAGTGAGAAACTTTTTCTACAAAATCTACCAGTGACTCCATAGTGCCCAGTTACACTTAGCCCACTACAAGCAACTCATACAAATGTAGAGCAGCAGGCTCATAACAATTGATGAGGAAACTCCTACTCTGAATGAGGCTGTATTGCCAAGGAAAAAGTAATAGCTATGAAACCAAATTGCTCATCCACCACATTAGCACTGGAAACAAAAGCAAATATAGTGTGGCAAACTAACAGAACATAGGTTGTGGATAAAGTTTGTGTAGTGGTGTGGTGAACTGGGTACTGTACATTTGTCAACTACAAGCATGCAATGAGATATTGAGGAATAAGCACACAAAGTATTTCAGCAAATGCTTGGCTGTCTAGTACATGCAAGAACGCAGGTATAAATGAAACTAAACACAATCAGCAACACAATATTTGACTGTTAGCATACAAAAAATCTTCAACAACCATTGCAAAAACTTCTAAGTTTATCCTACAATCAATTTAAACACAAAGTTTAGATTGTAGCCTTACTAATAACAAAATGCATCATATACAGTTCAATTTGTGTGAAACCAAGTGTTCAAAATAAATAGAAAAACAAGCATACATTTAGCATTAAATCTGTCATTAAACAAAAAAATATATAAGCTTGCTACACATTGTCATTTTCAAATTACACAAAACTACTTGCAACTGCTAACAATGTGTGCCTGATTGATATTAGTCACATTGCTAAACAGAACGTGATTCAATGAAAAACTAGCCAAAAGTTTCATGGGAAACACAATTTGTGTTCACACATATCAAAGTCAAAAATAACATTATGCAAACAACAGACTATTTATTTTTCCATGACATTTTCTGAAGTTTTACATGGAAATCTGTGATAGAGGCTACAAAAAATACATTTGCTTTCACACAAAAATAAAAGATGTTGTAAATGATCAACACACAACAACTATAAATACAGTAGTCGCAAAGTCTGAAAAATCTGTATCAACGATAACTGTGACATTTATTAGCTTCAACAGCTCAGTGGACAGAGAGTGTCTTTAAATACAAGCAATGGTGCTTGTTTTTACCTTAGTTTTGAGAAACCCAAGCTAGTTTGGTTGGACTATTTAGAGCACGTTGTCTAGCAAAACTTACATTTACTTTCAACCAGAAAAAAATGCTAAACTATCAAAGCATCATTATGATCACCATGAAACATTATTGTGATCAAAGCTGGCTTGCAGTTATGTTATTATTAGAATATGTTTAGCAGCATTTTTGCCACTGAATAACCTTGGATTGGATGGCCACACTTAACAGCTTGCTTGAGCAACATTGCGCATGAATTCAGTGCATTTTCAACGTCCACAAGTTTGTGTGCAAGTCTTTGGCTTGAAGCAAATCAGTCAACAGATATCACGAGACAATGTGAGTGGCAGGATTTACCAGACCAAAATAAGATATCATGGCATAAATGTGTTGAGGCAAAAATGCATATGCTGTGTAGATCGACATTGAAAGAAGTATGATGAGACATGAATCTGCAAAGAAAGCAATAATCAAAATGATTAAAACACAGGAATGCATGTTAAAACTTTTTCCCAAATTTCAATCAACATACGCTTTCAGAGTTAAGATACAACTACATTTATTTAAAATTGAAAGCAAAACCATATACATCACAACAAAAGACTGTAGCATGCTTGTTAGAAAAATATGCTATTACAGTAGAACTCCGATTATCCGAACTAATTAAAACCAGGGGTGGTTCGGATAAGTGAATTGTTCGGATAATCGAACAACATGCAATATTATGAAATTAGATCATATACAGAACATTACAAAGTACAGTAC
>Ga0210059_1006868_pt1 | contig 18176 bp, 13 predicted proteins | sample Ectturendosymbi2_FD_188042 | JGI IMG/M metagenome (GOLD analysis project Ga0210059, IMG submission 188042) | Ecteinascidia turbinata endosymbiont from Florida, USA - Sample 2 (SPAdes) (version 2) | ecosystem: Host-associated > Tunicates > Ascidians > Unclassified | place: Key West, Florida... | reverse complement strand
GGAGTCACAGGGCTGATAGTGTACCATGGTGCGATCAGAGTGAGGGCGGCTGATGCGCCCACGTAAGCAATCACGACAACGATAATCGATATGAGCAACGAAAGCGGAATGTCTCTGTGAAAATAAACCAAAGGCATAAATAGTGTGGACCAGGACGGTAACTAAGGGGGACGCAAGGAGGAGAAGCCCTCCTTGCAAAATTTTTTGGCCTCCCTGGAAAAATGTGTTGGTGCTATCGATGTAAAATTTGGGCTCCTCTCGGAAAACTCTTCACCTCCCCTGGTGTCCGAAGTTGGTAACGGACCTGGACTGGACATGTACGTCTAGACCAGTGGTTCCCAAACTTGTTCGAGCTGTTACCCAAATCAAGGTGGAGATTACTTCCTATCACCCTCAACAGAATTATTTTTCGTGTTATAGGTCGAAAATTTATTTTGCAGTGATCGCTCATAATACAGAAGAACAATGGTGGCTTTGGTTTTGTATTACCCCCGAAGAATCAAATATTACCCCTTGGGGGTAATTTACCCCCAGTTTGGGAACAATTAGTCTGGACACGCAAAGACCGATTGAGCTGTTTCACTAAACCTGGTTTACATTTGTAAACATGATCTTAAAGTTGCTATGTTTTAGTGTGAAGAAAATTAAACTTTTTATTCATGAACGAAACCGTGAACTGCTGATAAACTGGCATGGGCAATATTCACGATCTTTCATGGGCCCACAATTAGACCGCAAATTTCACGCTTTTAGCACCTAATAAATGTACCATTGTTTTTTACAATGCATGTGTCAGGATTTTTGCCTGGAGATACGAGTGTTTGGGGTGAATCTGAAAAATCTTTTGATGACATAAGATTTCCACCAGTACATTTAACAACTGGCCTGGTTTTGCTTTTACGATCAATTGGCTTGTTTCCAAACATACGATGTGCCAGGTTGTCTTGCCATCCGCTTAGGCTACATGGTTTTGGAGGCCTTTTTTAATCAGCGCTTTCCCGTGAGAAAGCTTTGAACTGTCTTGCTTGATGTCGCAGCCAATTGACTGAAAGGGAGAAACGTTGAAATGTGGACTCGCTTAGACGGTTGATTTTAAAACCAATACACCACTGTGCGAATTGCACCCAAAGAGTTAAACGGCTCACCAACCTTCCCGCGTTTATTGCTTCTTCTGTAGCCGATGCAACCACCTCATATCCCACGTATGAATAAACCAGTGTCGTAGAACCACTTATGGTACCTGCCCAACCGTATGGGAAGAAACCTCCTTTCACATCCACCCAGTTATTCCAATCAGCTAGGATAAATCCAGTGACTGAAAAAGTTCAAAATGTTCTTGTTAGACTCATCGGATTGATATCACTAGATCATATCGCAAAAAGAAGCGTTCATGTTAAACTTCGCACCGCTGGGCAAATGGGTCAAAAAATGAGTGAAATATTGCTCAGTTGAGGATTCCGCAGAGGTTAAATTGATGCCATAATGCTGCTACATTTTGAAACGTTGCATTGGTAAATCCTTGTCAAATTCATGTTTGCTTTTTTTCATTAGGCCTACCACCGCCTACAGCTTTTCGGCAGCATAGCAACGTAACTTTTTCAATAAACGCAACCGAGGTATCAACACACACCAAAATAAGATGTGTCTTAAGCCCTTTATCCTCATAGCAGGATTCTTGAATTCAGAGTCCAGATTTTGAAGAAGGGGAATACTGCAAGTTTCTCAAAAGTGCAGTTAAGAAAAGATGTATTTTGTACTATTTTTACCGGATATTCGTTTTGACTGAGCGTTGTAGGGGTGGTCCATTTTTGTTTCAAAATAGTTCTGTTGAACCTTGCTCTCATTGCATATCGAGTCAAAGAGCTACAGGAGGTCGTATCGTATGCTTTTTAAAGCGCATGGCAGTGTGTAAACTTATCAGGTAAACTCAGCATACAAAGATTCTCCAGGTTGTGGCATGCAAGGGGAAAACAAAACATTTGATTTAGTTTTGTGTTTCTCTCGTCAGAACATCGGTTGTAAGTTTTCATTATAGCTATCAGAAAGTAACACGAACGCTTTCTACCCCGTTACATTGATTAACATGGTCACTCGGGGGTACTCAATGCGAGTAATTATACGCACTTCATTAGAAGTGACTGATTTAACAAAGGAAGCGCGAACTTTTCTCTCACTGTACCCAACTGTCAAAGTAACTTCGCTTGTATATGAACTTGTGAGGATTCGCAAACGAAATTCCTTCGTTTTGATTCTAAAATTGGCTATATTGTTTTTTATAGTTTGATCTTCCAATTAAACGTATACCGTATTTCCAATAACAATTTTTAGGATGTGAGATAACATTTTCCTGCGAATTTGGTGTACATATTGATACCGAAAACTAGAAAAACTTTCTCTAGTGTGCCGTATTTAGACACACATTATTTTATGTTGCATATTTTCTGTATACCAAAAAATCGACTTAGATCCTGTGACAATCCATGCATCTTGTGCTTGTCCGTGTTTATGAAACAACAGCAAGTAAAACGACTTGTCCACTGACCAGGCGCGACGCCAGGTTTTGATTATCTGGAGGGCCAACAGAAAAACGGGGAACCACATTCAGAGAAAGACCAAAAATATTCAAATCCCGTTTCCAAATGTTGAGTACTAATTGCAAATTTGGGTCCAGTACCATCATCCCCTCACGCCCACTGGCACATTAACTTGGTACCTGTCAAAGTCTGTTATGTTTCAGAAGTAGCGTCATCGCTGCTTCTTGTGGTCTTGGGTGTAATTAGTAAAGATCAGGCCCGTAACCAGCTTGGGACACCAAGGAGGGAAGAGTATTCTGAGAGGGGACCAAAATTTTAAAGCTATGTCCAATAACTTTAAACGATGTCCAAGACATTTTTCCAGAGGGGCGAAAACTTTTACAGGGTGAGCGAATCCCCCTGGTTAAGGGTCTGGTAAAGATAAAGTATATGCATTACTAAACGTGCTACAGTGATTACCTGTGAGTTATTGCTTTGGTGTGACTTACTATTCCTGGTCATTGTAACGTTGGTCGTGTTAGCAAGAGCACTCTGGTTAATAGGATACTGCAGCTAAAGCAAACGTTAGGCAGAAAACAACGACAATAAAATCAGATCTCTCAAACATGCAGACAAGATAAGGAACTATTTTTAAATGAAAAAAATGAAGTACAACCACATCACTGTACCCTCCATAAAAACTGCAGCATATTTACAGATACGTATGCGACATTTTACTATTGAACCTCAACAAAATAGAACGCGACATTAACAAGCACCTCAAACGTTCATAATGTCAATTCGACATGACTTTGAATCTGGGTTTATGGCTTCAACTTGGTGTTTGCTATTTAAGAAACGACCGGCATGAGAAATACGGCAACAATCCAAGAACAAACACTGTTGACTTTTGTACCACAACCAGATTTGTCACTTTTGGCTAAAACCCGGTTCCGCTTTTCAATCCTAGCATTGCCAAACATATCTTTTTCTGCTAATCCGCTTGTTTCTTCTGAAACTGGTTGATAAAATTTTATTGGTATGATAAGCTTGATCTCGTGTTCAGATGCAACTGACCGATAATGAAAGTGATGACCGCAACATTTAGAGTAGCGATTGCGATGTTGACACCGGAAGAGAGCTTCACCCCGCCTATCAAGATCAAGGCGAATGCAAGGATTAGACCAGCTGCAAGGAAATCGGGATAGGTTGCCACATAACCACCAGGCATCGGGGCATGTTCTAACATGTACTTCTTGATAGCCATGTTAAACAGACCGTCGAGATATCTGAAAAACAAGCAAGGCTTGGGCAAGTAAAAATACTGCTCAAGCGGTAGCAGCCTTTGTTCTGACATAGCTTTTCTTTTTGCTTTTTACAGTGTGAATGCTTTATCGGCACAAAAACGCCGTTCGAGTAATTTTTGTTCCATTCTTTCTGCAAGAAGTAAGCGAGAGAAAATCACAGTTAGCTAATGTGGTACAACATTATTGCTTAACGAGCAATTTTTCCGTTCGTTGTTATGCGCAGGTATTTTTACCGGTTCTCTACATTTTACTTTTAAAACTAGCTACAGACACATTCGCTTCAAGTACCGAATACTTCGAAAAGTTTGCGTTGAATCTAGGCCTGAATGACATTAAATTTGACAGTTTCGACAATTGATTAAACACATTCAGTTTTCTTTCAACTTGGACCCACTAGCTCAGAAAATTGATGCATTCTTTGTCTACTGTCTAGCTTATTATATTCACGAAATTAAGTTTTCCCTGGAAGCCCGCAAAGCTGTGCCTGTATCTTACAGCTATCAATAAGGTAATATTAATTTGGTTGAACTAATTTTTTCTACAAGATCCAGACGCTGCAAACAGAAATCACTTTGTTGCTTGCCCTAAATAACAGAGGTACAAGCAGACATATATGTTAAAAACTCGGTAGTTAAACACACTCGTGTTATGGGAAAAGTGGTTGCTACAACTAGTAGTGAGCGGATGTTTAAACATTTTTCGCAGCCCTTGGATCAAGCTTACCATTAACGTAAGTGAACAAATTCAAACTTATTTTTTCAAAAACACTTTTAATCGACTTTGCCATGGTGTTCAACAACTTCTATGAACTGCCTTAAAAGCTTGAAGTGAAACAGTGGCGTGCAGAGGTCTAGTGATGTCCGGGGCAAATGCTTGATTGTATACCCCTGTCCCCTACCAAATTTTAGCCTTAAGGAATGTGAGAAATACAGACACAGCAAATCTACAGTACCTGCCCAGATTTTTGCCACGTGCGCAAGGATTACGCAACCAAAACTACATTTCAAGTGAGAATTCAGAAAAAAAACTGTGCAAGTCTCGTACCACGTTACGTAACAATAGAAAGGGATTTGAGCGCTGTAAAAAATGGTGACAAACGCAAGACAAACCCAGAAACGCATTGAAAACCCCAGATCTGGGGGTTTTGCCCTCAGAATAACTTTCTGGGTTTTTCTAATGAAGATCTGTTCTTTTAAGATTTTACTGCGGAGTGGTGGTTTAAGCTAGGGTATGATTAATCTTCTTTGCTATCATATTTCATGACAAGTATGACACTAATACCACACACTTTTGATTAATATTTTATCCCAAGGCGCATTTCTAAGGAAACAAATAAGGGGTCGATAACAAACGGTGGACTGAATGACACTGTCAGGCAATAGCTGTGTTCAAGCAAAGTGAAGAATACACAAATGCTACACAGAAACTTCAGGACGTTTTAGATACGTAAAAGATCTACTTTGACGGTTGACCATCAACCCTTTTTATAAAATCTTTCCGATATTTCAAATTTGTTACAAAAATAATTACTGTAATAGCAAGGCCCAATCTGTTTTTCTTTTGTGATTCCTCGAATCCCGCGTTGTGTGCCTAACACCAATAAAACACAACAGTGCTGTATAAATTCTTGCCTCTGAATTTAACAAAGCACCAAAGTTTGCTCAGAAACAGCATCAAAAATTCTTTTTGTCAAGCAGTGCTGCAAACCGACAGTGGATAGTTTCAACAACAAATCAAAGTAAAATAAACCCTACACAGAATTAATCTTATGCAGGCATTTTCTATAATCCCCAAGGGCAACTTTTCTGTATGGACAACAGACTAGCAATCACACAAATCCACCCCTACCTTCCATCCTCAATTGGGGAGGTGCTTCATACGCAACCATTTAGCCTTGCATTAAGCTCCAAAATAAAGCTATAAAACTAATAAAACCAACTAACACGGCATCTCTAGAAGAACCTTTCCAGAACTTAAACATCTTATGCCTTCCCAAAGTTTATACTTTATCAGTAGGCAAATTCATTCACTCTTATTACAACAAACTGCTTTCAAACCATTTTGATGACTATCTTATTCCAATCAGCTCAATTCATTCCCACTCCACAAGACTATCAACCTCTAACAACCTGTTTTTACCTAGAGTTAACTCTTCCTCAGTAAAATCATTCCTTACCTTTGTAGGCTCAAAAGTGTGGTTTTTGATACTAGATAGCATTAAGTATTCAACCACTTTTATTCTGCAATTCTGTTTATTATTTATGTATATTTATTTTTTTGTTTGTTTTTTTTCCTGTGCACACGCCATTTTTTGGCATGAAAGTACACTACATAGTTTTTTTCTGCTTTGTTCTTCTTTTCTACCTCATTAGTTTTTGTTACCTTTTAGTTTTTTTTTAAATATTTTGTATAAACATATTCTTAACCACACCAAATTCGTTCAGTTAAATTCGATCCACTCATCTGTATACATACGCATGCGCTTTCATCTGCACATTTTCTTCACCATGCTGTGTGTTTGTTGGTTTTCCTAACTGTACTTATTTCATCATCAACTGTTGTTTTTCAACACTTTTCAAAAAGTGATAAACAGGTTTGGTTGACTAGATGACCGCCATGGTGCTTCACCAATCCTATATGATACACCACCACTCTTTGTTTTACACTGATCAGCTATTATTCCATTGTATTTTCGTTTGCTCTAATATTCACTGACGGTTGGTTTACTTAGTATGCGATTGCTTTTATATTGCTTCTGCTTTTTAGCTGAGTCAAATGAAACATTAAGCCATTACCATTACACTCCAATTATCTGTGAGAAATGAATCCACTGTTAGGAAACTAACGAAAAGAAAATATCTCAGAAATTGAAAAAAAGAGTGCATGGGTATCAAGCTACATTTATCATTTTCTTTTAGAACTTAAGATAAAATAAAAACAAAATATGGACAACAAAGCAAACCAAAACACAGAAATCAGTTGTTTTAAAGTTTACGTTTTAAAATTTAATTTCGTTTCACTTAGACACAAATGTCAGATCACCTTGGTTATTCCCAAATAATGTGTGAAACATTACTACACCAAACAATACAGAGAAGGCGCGTGAGGAAGCAGCCAACAAAATGAAAAAAGCAACACTTAGAAAGGTGCACAAGTCACGAAAACAATTTGCCTCATTCCATTCTAGCCTAAGTCCAAACGGGAAGACAGAATAGACCTGAAGTGGGTTACGTTTACCAAGGACAAGCGTGTCGGGATCATGTATGTCGGTATCAACTTTGAGATTTCAAAAGTTTTATAAATTACCAACTGAAAGTTGTTACTCTTACCCGCTGCAAGTCTTGGCAATAGCTGCAACATAAATGGTGTGTTCTAAAGCAACATTCCAGCCAACAATGAAAGCCCAAAACTCGCCAACGCTCAAGTACGTGAATTGATATGCCGATCCAGCCACAGGAATGCGGGCAGCGAATTCTGCGAATGTAAAGCTTCGTACTTTTATGAATGGGAATGACTTTTGAATGATTTTTCAAAACTCAAGCGCACATTTGCGAACGAATGATGAATTTCTTAGCAGAACAGTTTGATGTATACGAGGAAAAAAAGGAGTTTTTAATCCAACCATGTTTTACTGTACCGCGTATGTTGAGATTGTGCAAGATAAAAATGCATTTTTAGAAAATAGTGTAACAAACCTGCATAACACAAAGCTGAAAGTATTGACGCAAATGCTGCTATAGCATAACTGATAACTATCGATGGTCCGGTGATATTTCTTGTCACAGTGCCTGCCAAGACGTATAACCCTGCTCCCATCATTCCGCTGATCGCCAAAAACGTCAAATCTCCCAAGTTGAAGCACCGCAAAAGATCTGAGGAAAATCACCGGAAGTTTAAGTCAAGTGCAGAACAAGTGAATTTTCGTGCCGTAAGAATCCTTTAATCCAGGAAACGTTTAGGTCTTTGTTTGTTTTACTTGAAAAAGTTTTCAGTTGACCGGTACACTTGAAACTATCAACAAAAGTTTGAGAATCGTTGAAATGACAAATATCTTCCAAACTTGTGAAATGATTTAATCCATTTGAAATCCTAGTACAAAATTAAGTAATTTTTGCTCAAACGGAAAGCATGCACGAAACGGTTAAACCCGTATCTACAAATTTTAAAAATTAAAGTTTTGTAATGAGAAAGGTAGCTGCAGGAAACTGTGGACAAGATCTTCGACTGCACCACGGTACCATTCTGCTATGATATCTGCGTAAGTGGAACATAGTCCAAGCATGATGGGTAGGGGCGGATCCAGAGGGGGGCGATTGGGGCGATCGTCCCCCTAAAACCTAAGAATGTAACTTTATTCACAATGATTTAGTACAATTCAGAAAACAGCATTCGCGATATAAGGCCATTTTGTCGTCCGTTATGTTGTCACAGGAGTGTTATGAAGTATACTGCATCTCTCTTACAGTAGCGAAGCCGTAATGAGACTTGACTAACTAATGAATTTTACTGAAATCGTCCCCCCTAATCTTACTGGCTAGATCCGCCCCTGAAGTCAGATACGTACTTTATGTTTCTATTCAGTGGACAAAGTTGTTTCCGACTTTTAACTTTCATGGCTAGCATTTTTTGTTGGAGCACATCCTCAGCGACGTTTTTTGTAGTATGGCTCAAAAAACATGTGGTATAGATAATATGCAGATTTTGTATATTTTATTGATTTGTCGCAGACTCGTGGTCCATGTCACAAGCACAATCGAATAACACAAAAGCACGGAAATGGTTAGTCATAGCGCAGTACAAAGTAGGTGTTAGCACAAAAGCAGCACCAACAGGAGCAAAACATTTTAACAGCGCCCCAACTATATAACGTCATTCACTCATCGTCGTACAGGGATCCGGCAGTGGGAGAGAAATGAAGACATTCTTATTTCTAACATCAGATTTTGAGGTAAACGGCCAACAGAAAAAAGTAAAAAATAAATCGAATGGAGGTGCCCATCAACGCACAGAGGTATAATTGATTAGATCAAGGTTTCAAATGTTTTGCAAGACACTTAGCATGGGGCTGACCGCTAATCGTTTTTACTGGATTTAAAGCAGGATTTGACGGTTGATGTTTTGCCAGTTATTTATATTCGCTTTTTGTATGTTTGGCTTGCACACGCCGTCTACATGTTGAAAGTTATAGACTAGAGGAATCACAAAAAATACAGAAATCCTGAGGCGCCACGAAACAGGGTTTTGGTTGCTTCGCAAAGGCAATACTGATGAGACGAATCCACCAAAACAACGCACCAACAATTACTTCAGTCGGTCACCGTCATACAGGAGCTTTAACTAATTGCGGAAAATGATGATTCGTAAAAAGCATCAGACATTTGAAGCGATCGGATAAAAATTTAAATGAAAATGAACAACATTGTAAAAATCGAAACGGATTGCTTCTAAACAAGGCATCAAAGGTCCTATAATAATGGTTAACTTGGTGTGGGCGAACACTTACGTTTCTGGGCATGTAATGCATGATTCGGTGGGCATTGCTGTATGCAATGCGTAAGTGCTCATATCAGTCTGTGTGCATTTGCTACACAATTGGCAGGCATACATTGGCACGCAATAAGCACGAAATAAAGTGGTTTTTACTGCACAAGAGCACTGGGCGAATGCGCCTGTGAGCTTGTTTGCTGCACAGTACAGCGATGTCACTTGTCTCTCAATATCATCATCATCCTTCAGTGAGGCATTTAGCAATACACCGAGGTATTTCACTTGGTCAGAAAATTGTACACTCACACCATTCAGAAAAACATTCGCAGATTGTTTATACTTTTTTTGGGGCAAAAAAGAACACCAATTGTTTTGTTAAAAGGCGATTTCGTGTTCAACAGCATAGACACCACAAACATCCAGAAGACGTTGGAGTGCACTAATACTGGGGCTGAACACACATATATCATCAGCAAAGATTAGATAATTCACAGATATAATTTCCGTAGTGCATCCCACTCTGGCTGAACCCAGCTGGTCTCAGAGTTCATGAAGGTAAACAGCAAATAAATATGGGCTCATAACTACCCTTTGCCTTACTCCATTGGTTACAGAAATGGTTCGCAAACTTGTTTGAGCCGTTACCCAAATCAAGGTAACGATTACGTCTTATTACCCTCCACATGTCGCAGTTGTTGCTCATAATATAGAACAACATTGTGTTTTTATTTCTGCATTACTCCCCGAAAAATCGCGTATTATCCCCAGTTTGGGAACCACTGGCTTACAGTAATGGGGGGTGAAAAGTTGGTGTCTCATTTTACTTGCATGTTTTTTTGCCTATATAAAATTATGGCAAAGTATTATGTAAAGTTCAATAGATTAATGACCTGTATTTCCTCAAGTTACTCAACCTGCCGACAACAATGTATCTCCACACAAGGCATCGTGACAGCAAAACATCCGAATGTAATGTTTTTACTTGCAAACACATGTACACAGAACACAAAAATTTATGCGGAAGCACAAGATTTTTGCCCAATAAATTTATTTTTGGTCAATAGTTAATATATTTCGCCACACAATGTAATAATCTTGCTCAAAAGGTAAAATTTTTGCGTGAACTTGACACATGTTCTTAAAAATAAGTTGTGCGACCAAGAACTTGATTCTTTTATAAGTAATTATTTGAACGTATGTGCCTGACACTTGACATATTTGAGACCAGCAACTTCAATGAAGTTATTGACTTGGTATAAACGTTTTTATTAGATAATTAAGCTTGAGCATTTTTCCCCAACATCTTTCTTTTTGTCCAAGAAAGCACGATTTTTAAATCTTCTTGGAAGATGATCTCCTTGCTCCCGAAAGTCCCAGCTATAGTTTCGAAAAACTGATACTCGCTTAACACTTCTTTCCCACAAATCAACCTCACTTAAAAGCTGTCCAAACAACCTATCCCTCCAGCAAGCCATGGTGACGTAGGAAAGTTTGATTGATGGCTGTTGGCGTTTTTCTGGTGTTTTTCTATTTTCACATATTTTGCGTAAAGATGATAGTATACTTTTTTTCACACAGCTTTACGCCAGGTGAATGATGATTGAGCTGCGTAAAATAGATTCCTGATTATTTCCATTGATGACAGTGAGACAATTATGACAATGACCGTTGCGTTAAAATGTTTGATTTGTGGGAAGATGGGTTAGGCGCTCAATTTTACACAATACTCTTTTTCTGTAAAAGTGGTTAGTCTCCACATTGGCGACGCAGTCGAACCTTGTCAGCAAATGTTTTTAATAGGAAATCGATTTCACGTACCACTACGCATCCTTAGTGCTGAAAGCGTATACAAACAGAATATCAAATTAGATTTTGGGTAAGATGAATTGGTTGAGCTGAGTTGGAAAAGGATGGGTTGTGTGGCCACTCGCTAAAAACTCTTTCGAAAATAAGCTTCAAACTTATATTAGCCTGAAAAGAACATCCACTTCGTCCTGCAGCTCAAGATCAACTAAGTGAAACGAATTGTTGAGGGCCTAAAAATGTTGTGCGAACCTTTCAAAACCTCATTACCGCGAGCGAACCAGTTAAATAAACAGACATGATGCGTCAACTTCATTCATTAGTCCTAAGAATTTCTTCAGTGCTTTAAGATGCAAGCGGCAAAGCTGCATCTACATTCTTGTGAACAACCGGATTTGACGTGCCTTCTACCTGTAGAGTATCACTGCCAATACCACAGAAGAGCATAAGCACTCCTTTTCAATTAGCGTACAATCTGGTTGAGTATCAAAGATTTAGCGCCTTTGAACAATTAACTGAGTGAGACACACCTCTCCTCATCATATCTTCTGATACGTCTTTCCTTCTGAACAAATTTCGAAGGAAATTGGAACAGCATCCATTTTTTTTCGGCTCTTCAGTCATTGCAGCCCTTTATCTTTTTTTATCAGGGTACTGGTACACTTAAAGTGCCTTAGCAGATAAGCGTATTATGTTACTGCGGACACAATTAACACAAGTTGCAACGTGTGGTATGTCCAATTGTCCATTGCATGCATAACACTCACTCAGAAAGATTTCTTTGTTGTACTCAAGTTAAGTTTTCCAAAACTAGATAATTTCGATGATGCATACCATGAATTGACGGAAATGTTGTTTACCTACCTGAAGCTTTTTTAAACTAACAAATAACCACATTCCACATGTACACAGGTCCGTTGCCAGATTTTCAGGTTTAGAGGGCAAAATACATTTTTAGGAGGGCAAGGTTTTTATTTTTACTAGATATTTAATACAACTACTTTTACTGGGCACAACAAAATTTAGATGGCACAAAAAATTTGGACGACACTGCCCCCGTGCCTATGGGCCTGCTTGCACAGTTTTGTCTTTATCGGTGTCCTTGGTCAGCAAGCATCAAATCATACATCTTTTATTAATTAAAACAGAAAACGTGACTGTGTAACCTCGAAACAAGAAGCTAAACAGTGGATGTTCACTGAAATTCCGAACCTTCAGGGCAGCGTTTCCCGAACTGTGGTACGCGTACCGCTCGTGGTACGCGAATGCCTTCAAGGTGGTACGCGAATAGGCCTACATTTTCTGTTTATCTTCACAAAAATATATTCATAGCTATGTTTATCTACTTATAGGGTTCTGTTACTTAATTCCTGAATTTTCGTGTACTTCCCTTGTTGGGTTTCTAAAAATAGCCATTAAAATTTCTCCCAGCCATTATCTTCATGTCGCATTTGTGTCAATTCTGGTTTTCCAAACTTTTGATCGAATGATATTTGGTAGATTGAGTTTTCCTGGAGCAAGGTGGTACGTAGTGACAGTATGGGTTCCACAAATGGGACGTGATGAGAAAAAGTTTGGGAACCACTTCTTTGGGGTCAGATTACGCCAATTATCACTTGGCACTTGGCATGAAAAAATTATTTGAAAAATTTTCGGCAAATTCGAAATGCTGAAGTGAGAGTTGCACCATTGTTCAATAAGAACTTGAAATTACGCTAAATTTTACATGGAACTGCTCTTGCTGTGCAACTGAATCACATCAGGGCTTTGAAGACAAAGATAATACCAAAGAAACAACATGACTATTCGCGTCGATCGACTGCCGAACTTCTTATGGTGACCTCTGGCTTGACTCTATCAAAATATACTTTGGATAGCTGTAGTATCAGACAGAGTTATAATACACAAATATGTCCAAATTAGTACGCATTTCACCGTGGTGTTGCGTTTTTACGGAAACAAGCGAAATTCGGTGTAGCGGAAGATGTTCTACAAGACCAGTGCACACAAGGGAAGTTTTAAACACTATCTTCCGCAGCTGCATTAATTACAATACCTATCATAAAATGTATTTTTGCAAGGAAAAAATTACAGCAATGCAAATTGGTATAGTAAACAATAAATAAATATCTAAACTTTTTAATTTCAAAAAATGCAAAAGTTTCAACCGCAGCTACAACCTCGCACAAAGTCTAAGTTGCTAAACCGGAAGATGTATGCACTGTAAGGATACTTTTCAAAAGAATCATGCATAACTAGCAACATGGGTAATACTCAGCGAAAAAAATATTTTCGGATTGGTGTAGCTCTACGTCACGTAAAAATCAAGAATAAATAGTCGCAGATGTCACGTTTAAGAGCAGGGGTGATCAACGTTTTAGTTATTGCCGGCCGAATAAAGTTTATTTTTATGAATTACAGCCGCCTATCAGGAATACGATTTATCGGATAATACCCCATTTACTCGTGCGTATAAGCATAATGCAATGACAAGCATTTTAATGAATTTAATAATTTATTCAAGCGCAATTCCAAACATCTGTTTGGCCAACATAGCATCGGCATACAGTAGAAAAAGAGTTTTTATTAACGCACGGCCGCCAGTCGCCACATAAATTACGTGTGTAAATTTTTATCGAGGCCGTGTACTGCCGTACGGCCACAGCCTGTGTATCTCTGCTGCAGAGCATAAAAACTTGTCGCCCAAACAATCGCAGTAATTACTCGTTAAATGTTTCTGCAAAACCAACCTGTACCATTTAGCTGTCCAAGGATTTACGACAAAACTACCTGCAAGCTAACATACCCAAGTATTAAAGTTTTACCCTTCCTGCAAAAACGAATAAGCAAGACATGCCAACAAAAATCGGTAGCCAGCATTTCTGCTGGCGACTCCTTTGAGAGAACTCATTTGAATCTGGTCTTAATCCTTACGAGAGACTATTCACTGAGATGTTAATTTGAAAAAGAGTTTATTTTCCCTTCGCCTATATTGATTTCCATTCTGTGTTGCAAAGCTGGTAAGCGCCAATCGACTGGCGACGGGTATTACTGACGTTGCTGTTTATCCATTCTCCATGTTCTCTTAGGGCACTGTTAAAGTATGGTCCTCACTTGCTTCCTGTAAATGTCAGCAGCTACAAAAAGCCAACGCCCCTTACGCCAACGTTTGATCCTCAGCAGCGCACGTTTACCTTAGAGGAAGTTGCATAAAACTCATATGATTAATTAAGGAAGAAGACTCAATGTTGTTATCAGCCACAGACTAGAACATAAACCAAAATAAATACTCCCTTTTTTATTCACAGCGGCCCAGTACGGGCTGTAATCTTGAAGCAGCTTTATGAGTTGTGTTATCAATGCAACAGCACAAGCAAGCTCTCTTTTGTCCAACAAATTACTACACATTACACAGCATCAATACTGTAGAAGGTTTCACTTAATTTGAACACAAAGTATTTTAATATATCAAAGTAAATGTAAGTAATTTTAGCCACATATCTCCCTTTTCCACACAAACTGCAATTTCAAAAGCTGCGAGTCAGTGGCGCAGCGAGGCTAAGTGCCGCCCTGGGCCGAACATGAAAGTGCCGCCCTTTCCACTTCTCAAATTTTCTTACAAGAATTTAAAATGAAAGCGGATTATGTTTCGTGCTTATTTAAAGATGTAAGGATTAAGAAAGCATCGTGAAGATCACAAAAAAACTCACAAATTGAAATGGGTCTTGCTTTTCATTATCGACAGTGAGTCTTGCTTTTTTTCTGCTTTTCGCCACCTTCCTCATTATTACTTTCCTATTTTTTGCTCTCTTTACTTATTCATATATGGAACCAATATATTTTGTCAAATGTTCTTCCCTGTTGGTTTTTAGCCTCCGGAAAGTCTTAAATAGGGAGGCTTGAAGTTTGTGCAGGGGGTCTTGACATTCTAAAATTTGACAAAAAATCCACTGATTTATAGTGTTTCATAGTTCAATTTTGGGAGTTTGGGAATTTGTTTGGTGGGGGATAAATCCATCAAAGCCCCTTTTGACGACGGAACTGGTTACCAACAGACATCTATTTCAAAAACTGTATTACCAAATCATGCCAAATTCATCACAATGAGAGCAACACCTTTTTTAAGCTTTTCTTGTTGAAATCACTTTTTCTATGACGGCAAATGTTAGTATACCGTTGAACAAAGGGGACTTCTACGAAACTCACACTGCCTACCGGTTGGCTCTAATTCACTCTACTTGCAGTTCAAACTTACAATCTGAGCTCTTAGTTAGCCACGCAAACACATTAACTACACAACCCGTTTTAAGAACGTCATTTTCCGACACCATTACGTCATAGGGAAAAACAGAAGTTGCATTGAAGCTGAGCAATGTTACCTTTGCAGAGTTCTTCCCTTCAACCACCAAAATATAATGTTGATAACCCCACCTAATGACCAGGTTACAGCTTATGCACTTGTTGAAAATATCTTGCTGAACAATTAAAAATAGTATATGATGTGCCAAGAAATGTTTTTTAATTTCATTTCTTGGCATATCTCATTTTTAGACGGCAAGCAGCGGTAAGTCAACGCCTGAACTATGCTTCTTGCCGGGGCGGTTGAGGTGAACACTCTTCCCAAAGAGTGCTACGACGATTCACTCGGTGGCCGTGAATCGAACACCTAACCTTCCGATTGGGAGGCGGACTAGCCATCGCCGCCCCAACGAAATGTTCGTCGTCAATACCTAAGTGTCAGGTGATGTTATGATGTGCCATTGGGCCGTTGCTAAGGAAACAACGATAGGAGAAAAAGAGCTATCCTTGAATATTTGCCATAATTTTATGCAGAACCTTTTTGATCAGATTTTCAGAGAAGGGGCAATATAAAACTCGAAATACCAGTACCGGATCAATAATGCTGGTTAATGTGCGGTCGAATGTCATCTCTTTCCTTTGTTCTAAGTTTTTTGACTCGGATGGGGGGAAATGGCTTTGCCTGGAGAGGAAGGTGTAAGGACTGGGGCGCAATTGCTCTCCAAGTAAGTGTGTTAAAAAAAATGATTTCAAGACAAACACCGGGGTACTTTAGCATATTGGATTTGACCCAGATCTTTGAGTAAACATTTCATCAATTTACTTACTCCGCAGCCAAATGTGTTTTTTTAGGCTAGCCTACCACTCTAGGGCTTGTAAACACAAAACTGAAAAGAGTTAGACCGTTTAAAACTTTATTTGAAAGTAATAAAGAACAGTTAGAAATTTTAAACTCTTTTCAAAATTTAATTTTTATCAACAAAGTTCCGCCCCCCAGAAGGTGCCCACGGGGCCTGGCGCCCCCCTGCTACGCCACTGCTGCTAGTAAACAGCAGAACGCAAGAAGCAAAGGAATGCTATTCGTTATTTAAAAACCTTGATTGATCACTGCTTATATTCCATTTCTTAGTATTTAAACTGCTGCATTTAGCTGATTATATGCCTATGATAACTATATCTTATATAGTCCAGCGCATCTCAACGGTTGACCGCGAAACCAAAATGTAAAAATACAAAAAGTGAGTACTTTCATCAACGCGTGCTGCTGAGTATCATTTTAAGCTTGAACCTCAGATTATTGCCTTCTCTTTACGATTTGGAAACAGGCTGTTTTTATGATTTGAATGCAAAAATCTTTTATTATTTGTCAGAATGCGCAATAATCGACTGGCTGTTGAAGCGTTTCCATTTAAATAAGACAGGGGATAGTGTTGTAATAGTGTGTGTAATAACCTAACTTACTACTGTATCAAACAATTTGCAACTTACTGCTAATTACTGATATATTGATATTGGATATAAAGAAATCAAGCACAATGAATGAGGCTACATGGGCAAAATCGAGTTCGAAAGAAAAAAAATCCAATCAGCTCTGGGAAGGCATCAAAGAATTGAAAGAAACAATGCTCAGTTAACTAACATTCAGAATGAAAAACTGGACAAGCTAATTAACATCACACAAAATCTTGAGAACAAGCTAAATGGAATACAAAAAAACATGGTTGAATATGAAAATAAATTGAATTAGCTTGAATAAGAAAAAGAGCAACTACGCGATGAGATGGTTCAGAAAACTAATCTGCTTGTCTTTCAACTTGACAGACAAGAAAAATACATAAGAAGAGAAAATATTATTATTTATCGAATAGAAGAAAATAATAAAGAAGACAACGATGATGGGGAAAAGGTCTTGTTCAAAATAGCAGATGGGCTCCGAATCGATCTTGAAGACAATGAAATACAGAGAGTACATCGACTAGGACAAAAAAGAAGAAACAATGAGAATCCACACCCAATCATTGGAAGATCTGTGTCATACAAAAAAAGAAATGAGTTTCTCACTAACAAACGGGATCTCAAAAATATCGAAGGAAGACAGCACGTCTTCGTTTAAAAATGTTTTGACAGATTTCTCAAAACATTCCATGACGTCAACGTTCCGTGGGAGTTCGAAAATCGAGCCGAATCACTTGCGCGAAACCGCGCAAAGATTCAAATGCATTATAGGCTGTAGTTCGAGCTTTTGCAGGGTTTGATGGACATTGCAGTGTTTTTGGTTGATAAGTTATGGCAAAAATGGTAGAATATTAATTAGGGAAATCCTCGCTAATCCCCTGGGAGATTTCTGACATATTTGGAATATTTTTGGTATAACTTTTGAACCAGAAACGCTAGAAACTTGATCAAGGGCTCTAAAGACGCGTATTTTAGCCTAGAATCCAAAAATACTGCAAGCCAAAATATTGGCGCGTGGGACCAGATGATGACGTCATATAATTAACCACAAAACATACCCCCACCATGATTCCATTGGCCCAAAATCCCCCATCCAAATTTAAAAAACTTATTTTTATTCTAAACTACACGACGCCACGAGTCATTACAGAGTTTGAACAGCTCTCTAGCTCAATCTGCTGCCGCGTTATGGCTGGCCAAAGTTTGCCCTGAAAGGGCAAATTATGCCTTTTCTGAAAAGTTTTGAATTAGGCCAAAAACTGGGTTTTTGACCCATAATTTTGGCTACAGATATGCTAGCAAGTCAATCAAG
>Ga0210059_1006867_pt1 | contig 18177 bp, 8 predicted proteins | sample Ectturendosymbi2_FD_188042 | JGI IMG/M metagenome (GOLD analysis project Ga0210059, IMG submission 188042) | Ecteinascidia turbinata endosymbiont from Florida, USA - Sample 2 (SPAdes) (version 2) | ecosystem: Host-associated > Tunicates > Ascidians > Unclassified | place: Key West, Florida... | reverse complement strand
TGCGGGTGGTGAGAATTCCCATTTATGAATTGCCTTCCCTCCGCTGTGGGTTTTACGAAGTCTTTAGTGACAAAACCAAAATCATCTTCAATGGTTACGCAATGATTGGCGTCCAGAAATTCAAGTTCGCCTGTTTTCTCGGCAGTGCAAGCTTGTCGGAACGTTAGTTCCAAGCCACTGTTCTCAAAAGCTGAAGTTAGCTTGTCGAATGCGTTCATTTGATATTTCTGATGCAGAAATCCAAATTATGTTATCGATAAATCTACGGAAAAGTTCTGCTTCATTTAGCACATCCGCAATCGGCTGTAGGATGTAATGCACAGCAATGTTGGCCAATGAGACTGAGTGGTTATCACCGGTTATGATTCCGTATAGAATGCACCTTTGAGAGTATAGAATGCACCTTTCACCTTTGAGAGTATAGAATGCACCTTTCAGAGTATAGAATGCACCTTTGCACGTATAGAATGCACCTTTCACCGGTTGTGATTCCGTATAGAATACACCCGTATAGAATGCACCTTTTCTGGGTATAGAATGCACCTTTGAGAGGCTGACGAGGTCCGGCCGTCGCCATCCAAAGGTCCGGATTCGGACCGCGGTCCGCCATTTGAGTAGCCCTGATCTACAGCGTCAAAAGCCTTTTTTAGATCTAAAAAAACAGTCGCAGTGGCTAGGTCATTTCCATTTTGAGTGAGAAGATGATCACCACTGAAAAATATTGGACTTACTCTTAGACCTTATAACCACTGAAGAATATTGGACTTACTTTTAGACCTCAATTATTTTTCTTTTTCCAACCCTAACCCAAACCCTAACCCGATATACTTGCCTAAACACCACACAATAAGCCCAATAATCAGTTTTCTCAGGGTATTTGATATGTAGGATGTTACTCTGTGCATGCGCACATGACTTGAAGTCAGACATTTCGCTTGACACTTTCTGATGTCTGATGTTTTCGCGACAAATCTGATATTGAATGGGCTGTTGTTTTTGTTTTCCATATTTCCTCTTCTTTTAGGATGAAAATAAGTTAGAATCATGACTTTTAATTTTCTTTCGTCAATCTCTTCCCCTCACGAGTATATGGCTATCGTTAGGCTACAAAAAGAGCTGGGCAGTAGCGAGTTAATTTTCCCGTAGCGATAGCGGGAACGCCGCTCTCTTTTGAAAAAAATTGCGGATGTGGCAGCGAGCTATGACCGTTTTACCGCTACCTCCAGGGTCGGATTAATTATTGGCAAAACCGGGCAAATGCCCGGAGCCTCGCGCTTTTGGGGGCCTCGCTCTTGAATATCAAAATATTCCTTAACTGTTTTTTCATGTTTTCAGACTGCACGTTCACAACGCGTCAAAATTGTAGAGCTTTTTGATTACTGCGTTTAGTATACAGGTTAAGGGAATTGACAACTTTAGCATTTATCGTTTTTGAGAGACTTAAATGAAATGAACTAAACAGCATCACTCTTTATGATCCAAAAATTAGATCGAAACAGTGCATCCACGGGCGTCCGCAGAAATTTTTCCCGGGGGGCAACATCGAAATTTTGCTTATCCTTTTCAGGTTGCTGATGATGCAATGCAAATTGACGGTCACAAAACGCTTTACCCTTTCTACGCCGTTAGTCTGTGCTGGTTGAACTTCATTTCTCCAGCTTTTGTCTCAAATGTTTTCTACATTTCAGCTATCAGAAATGCTTTTTCTTTTCACAAACCGCCTAATGTCCATTTTTTCGAGCACTTTCTACAAATATTAAGAATAATCAACGGCCAGAACAACATTAGTGGTGAAAAAACGAGAAAGTTAGACACTCTCGCAAAACTGTTTCAAGCAATGAGAAGTAGAACTACATGTTGACAATAATATCGGACAACTTACTTAAGTTAGAACACCACGCAGGCTTTAAAAAATCTGAGCAGATGAATTACGAAAACCCGCCACAGCAAATACAGCTTTACACTTAGTGCTCACTAAGAAGTCAGAACTATACCTTAACCATAAAGACGTATAGCATGGAGCATGAGAATCTTGGAGATTCGAACCTGGAGACAATCACCAACGATTTCGCGCGCAGAAAAATACGGTGTCATGAAACTTTTCATAGCTGAATTTTTGTCCAAAAAGCACACATTGACAGAGTGACAGAGATCAGGGTCACTTCAATAAGTTCATTACTAGGTATTCTTCCAAATCTAACGCCTTTGCAATTACCGTATAATGCATTGAAGTAACAATTAGTTTCGAAGTGCTTGTCGTGATCGTGAGGGTATCAGTCTTAGATCAAACAAAGTGCTGTTGTCTACTAGATCACGGAACAGTCAGTAGGTGTAACTATTGTAAAGCTAGCTTCGCAAAATTTCAGTCAAGTAGTACGGTTCAAACTGCTTTTGAGTGATATTTCGCTGAGAACATTTTTTCCAAACGGTGTACGTTTTGATCAGCGCGAGAGTGTAGACATATCTTTCCTCAATAAAAATGTGAATGTACGATTTGTGCAGTGAAGCTGGTCAGAAAGTCTTTGTTAAAAAAGTTTTTTGTGTAGTGTCACTGTAGCAAAAAGGTTGTTTGTTCGTATGTGGTTAACAAATTAACCACATACGAACCGCCGTACATGGTCACCCTCCATTGTCTCTGAAGTGTAGGCTGGCAAATCGTATCAGTTTTGACGTTTTTGATCGGTGCTTCTGCAAAGTTGATATGAGGGCATGTGAAACGCTACGCATTTGCGCTAAGCGTTTAGAGACCTCGCGGTCACGACTGTGCCAGGGCCCTCGCGTTCATTTAATCCGGCCCTGGCTACCGCTATTCGCTACTTTGGCGTGAGTGGTTTCCAAAGGAAAAAGCTCGCAAGGGCTCTTCCATCCGCACACATTCATAGTAGCTGCTCTTCTCGCTGTTTTTAACTGATTTTAGACGATTTGTTTGAGGTAAGCTAACAGCATTAGGGAGTATTTAACTCGGGTTGCTTTGGACCTGATCGATCGGTTCCACGTTAGTTCGGTAAAAAGTCAGCATCAGCGACAAACAGCAGTTGAGACTTGGAAGTATAAGCTACTGCTACCGGTAAAGCTGCGTATAAGGGAATTGAATGCTTAGGAAAAATATGGCACTGGTTTCAACATTTCGCTGCATATGTAACTACGGCTTTGTTTTGACGCATATGTCAATATGACAGTTTTTGTAGCTTGCTTCGACTTTTGTTTGGCTATGTGCATAGCAAACCTGTGATTATGTCTTAAAGACAGTGGCATAACTAGGGGGAAAGGGTGGACACCTGCCCCAAGACGCAGCATTTTGGGACCGTAAATTGAGGTTGGAATCAGTGCCGGATTAAGGTGGAGCGGGGCCTGTAGCGTATGAACGCGCGGGGCCCCCGCAAGTTAAAAAAACACTTGAACAAGTGAACAACTGTGAAATCATGAATTCTCTGGACCACCATGTGACTACCATTAGGCATACTGAATTTCGTAAATACGTAAAACCTGGTCCCAAATAGCAACTGGTGGAGATTATGGACTGTGGACTAGTATTGTTACCACGACTCGGTTAACCTTGCGTTGAATGTGCGATTCACCACGAACGGGATGTGCGCGAAGAATAACACCCATATATCCAGGATTGTCCATGGGACATATTTATCTGTCCCATCCCGTCCCATCCCATAGCAAGTTATGCCTGTCCCATCTCATGGGATTCCCATTACATTATTATAATATTAACATGGAATACAATTAAATTAAAATTATTAAATTTATGAAAGTTTAGGCTTAGTTTCTACTAAATAGGACTACATGTACGAAGAGACATGCAAAACGACAAAATTTATTGACTTTAAAATTCAGAAGTATAGTCTAAGTATAATAATTCAGTAACATTCTGACACTCCCATTCTATTTCTGAGTCTCATGGGAAATACAAATGTGTCCCGTCCCGCCCCGTCCCATCCCATGGGACGTTTCCCATGGGATTCCCATAGGAATGACATTACCATGGACAAGCCTGCATATGTGAGTGCCCCGAGCAAGCAATAATAGAGCGATGCATGATCTCTATTGTTGCTTGCTGCCGCAGTGCGGAGCTTTGCGCACTTGCCGCTCTGGCTTTCCGATCGCAGCAGTATCTCTGCCACTTAACTCATTGCACCTAGCTAATGTTTAGGCCCACAGCTCGTACGGTGTCAGTTGCTTGTTCTTCAGTTATGCTGAAGACTAAGGTTCCTTGTTAAAACAAGATAAAGAAAGATGAGACTATTGATGAATCATACCCTATGTTGAATCGCCGCTACACGCAATTAACTCCTAAAAACCCCAGATCTTCAGACGAAAACTCAGAAAAGCATTGAAAACCCCAGATCTAGAGGGAAAACCCCAGGTTTGGCACCACTGGCCAAATCATTTTGAAAGTACCAAAGAAGTAACGCAACTTATAGGACAGGTCCATGTGATGTAATAATATTTTCTAAAAATGCAATTCAAAACAATGCAATCAAGCAATATCTGGAAATTGCTGCAAGTTGGCCTCATCGCTTGAGTAGTCCCATATTGATGCAAATAAATATAAAATACCATTAACTTTAATAATACTATAAATCATAGTAGTCTAATGTAAAAGCATTCAATGGAAACATTCGCTTAACTGCTTGTGACAAATTCATCAAAATACAATTAAAATCTCTAGGTTTTCTATATTCTTTAGAGGAGGGGTGGGGAACCTACAGGCTCACGTGATCATTTGATATGGTCCACATTACAAGTTCGTTACCCCAAGTTAGAGTACAACATCGCGTCAAAACGAAGCCTCACGACAAGCAGGTACTTATATAGTAAGTCAGGAGAAGTCACTCTTCTTCACAGTTAGATAAAGGTATAACTTAAAGATAAAATCAATTGATTTTATGCGGCCCGCCAGCGATAATGCACAATTCATGCGGCCCGTAATAGTAAATACGTTCCTCACCTCTGCTTTAAAGGAATCATCGGACTGGACTCTGCTTTCATCTTTTTGCGATGATTCAAACTTGCGCATTTATGTATTCAAGTAACTTACCTCCACAGGTATCAATCACAAATTTTTAATAAGAAATCGATTTCACGTAACACTACGCATCATCAGTCCTTACATCTGCAAGCAATGCTAACAGGTGAAACGTTGAAAGGATAAAGCAAGGTCAGAGAAAGTAAACAACTTCAAGACTGCAGTGAAACATAGCACAACACCAACTGCGACAAATAAAAATGGAAATTACGTCTTACTCAACTAAAAGTATTCATTGCAACTTCAAAACTCACTGCAAAAGTTACATGAACTTAATAACACCCATCGCAAGCTACAATGATTTTATCAAAATAGTGACTTCTTGGACTGAAAAAATCTATGCATACGAGTATAATCAGGGGTGGACATTAGGGGAGGCGAACGAGGCGGTCGACTCGGGCTCCCCGCTTTCAGAGATACCGTGAGGTAGTGGCGTAGAAAGGTTAAGTGCCGTCTGGGGCTGACCATAAAAGTGCCGCCCTTTCTACCCCAGAAATTTGCTTGCAAAATTTTTAAATTAAAGTTCATGTTTCGTGCTTATTTAAAGATATAAGGATTAATAAAGCATCTTCAAAATCACCATCAAACACTAAGAAACTGAAATATGTCTTGTTTTTTGTCGATTGTAATCCTTCTTTTTGTGCTTGTCACCTTTTTCATCATTAATTTTTCTTTTTTTTTTGCTTTCCTTTCATAGGCGTGTATGAACGCGACATGTATCGTCACATTTCCTTCCCTGTTGGTTTTTAATCTCCGGTAAGCTCGCCGCAAGACATTTTAATAGTTTACTCATTCCAGGGGATCAAACGAAAAAATTAAGGGATGTTATGGCGGCACACCTACTTTACAGTTGTTAAAATTTCATGTAGTATCCCTGTCTTTAACAAAAAATGGTATTTATATTGCATATAACACTGGCTATATAAACAATTTGATAATATAATCTCAGACTCAGTGAAGTAAAGAACGTTTCATTGTTTACTTCACGTTTCATTAGTGATTTAATCCTCTTAGAATATATAAAAGGCTTCAAACGTTAACTCTGTTGGCACTTGCGCGGAGCTCTCTATAGGTGCTGGGAACCATTTTGAAAAAATATTTTAAACAGGTTTAAAACCGGTTATGGTTCAGAAGCGTTAGCTTACAGTCTTCATCGTGACCTGCGCACTTGGTGTAACTGTTGTGTTGGATCTCTTCCAATTACACGTGCATGGTGTTATTCCTTTTCTTTGTTCATTTCCAACAGAACCATCGTCAGAAGGTCTTCAATTAGGAGACTTCACATTTGCGCAGGGGGATTGACATTCCAAAATTTGACAAAAACATCCACTGAATGATAATGTTTCATATTTCAATGTGGGGAGACTTGTAGCTTTTTTTGGGGGGATAAGCCCACCAAAGCCCCGTGGCGACGGGATTGGTTACCAACAGACGTCTATTTCGAAAACTGCATTACCAAACCATGCCAGCTGGGAAATAGATCTTTTGGATGCTTAGCAGTGATTACAACGTCTTACGTTCAACGGGTATTGCGATGAACAACTTTATTCAGTGCAGCCATTGCCAAGTTGTACAACCATTTTAATTAACGCTCTTTTCAATAAAAGCCTTAACCACAATCATATCTAAACATATCGTTTCCCCTTGCGTTAGGTTTTCGGACTAAGGTTCCTGCCTCAAATTCATCAAAATCAAAGCAACACCTTTTTTAAGCTTTTCTTGTTGTAGTAACTTTTTCTATGAATGCCAATGTTTTAAGTGTACCATTGAACAACGGTGACTTCACGAAAACTACGTTACCTATCGGCTGGCTCTTATTCACTCTACTTGCAGTTGAAACCGCCAATCTGAGTTCAAAGTTACCCACGAAAACACACAAACCGCACTACCCCGCTTCAAGAACGCCATTTTTCGAAACCATTACGTCATGCAGAAAAACACCAGTTGTAATGAAACTATGTAAAGTTATCTTTGCATAGTTCTTCACTTCAACCGCCAAATCTTAATGTTGATAGGCCCACCTAATGACTGGGCTACAGCCTATGGTAATTATTGAAAATATTCCACTTACCATTAAAAAATAAGCATGAGATGCGCCAAGGAATGTGTTTTTATAATTTAGCGACGGCAATTAGCGGCCTACCAACGCCTGAAATATGCTTCTTACCGGGGGTGTTTAGGCTAACGATCTTGCCCAAGGAGCGCCACGGCGAGTCACTCAGTGTCTGCGAATCGGACACACAACCTTACAATTGACAGGCCGAGACTCTACCAATGGGTTATCGCCGCCCTAGGGAAATGTTTGTCGCCAATGCCTAGGTGTCAGATGTTATGATGTGCCGTTTGGGCGTTACAGAGAAACCAACGATAGGAAAAAAGGATTAAGCTAGCCTTGACTATTTACCGTGACTCCATGCAAAATTTTTATCAGATTTTGAGAGGAAGCGCAATATAAACCGAAATCAGCTGATGTTCTAACGTTTGCTAGTCTGCGGTCGAATGTCATCTCTTTCCTTTGTGCAAAGTACTTTTGACTGAAATGGCGGAAATGGTTTTGTCTGGCGAGGAAAGTGTAGGAATTTGGGCACAATTGGCCACCAAGTAAGCAGGCCCGTAAATAAGGGACGCAGAGGGCGAAGAACCCTTGGAAAAATGTTTTGGACGGAGTTTCAAACTATTGGACATAGTTTAAAGTATTTCGGACCCTCTCAGAAAACTCTCGCCCTTAGTGTCCAAAGCTGGTTACGGGCCTGCAAGTGTGTTAAAAAAACTTATTTCAAGACAAACACTGGGGCACTTTAGCACATTAGAATTGACCCAGACTTTTGCGTAAACATTTTATCAATTCACTCACTCCAAAGCCGCCTGTCGCGTTCTTTTAGGCTAGCCTACCAGTCTAGAGCTTCTAAACACGAAAATTGAAAAGCGTTAGAACGTTTAAAATGTATTTAAAATAAAAACGAAAAGCTAGAACTTTTAGACTCTTTTCAAAAATTAGATTCTGATCAGCAAAGTGCCGCCCCCCTGAAAGTGCCGCCCGGGGCCCGCGACCCCCAGCCCCCTTGCTACGCCACTGCTGTGAGGGCCTCCCTTTGCAGAGTTTTGCACTTAATTTTTGCATTGTTTAGTTAAAAATCTTAGAGAGAGCTAAAGCTGGAGTACATTCTAACCCTAAGCTAAACCTTAGTGCAGCTATGTCCAATCCAAATGGCTTACTGAACCAAAAATTATGTCACTGTCTTACCCAGGGCCACACATTGAATGACATATTAAGGAGGGCCGCACGCTGAATGGCTTACCTTGGTTTTAGGAAACTAAAGTTAGCTTCAGCTACTGTACTGAAAGTGTTCGAATCCTAACTGCAATGGCAACAGACGTAATTTGGTGGCACTGAAGACCACCTGTATCAAAAAGGTAAAATGCAACATTATCAAAATAAGTACAGGTTGTCAGCAGATAGGATATTTTCCTACAGAGAAAACCTAAACTGGGCCGCATAAAACCTTTGACTGGGCCGAATGCGGCCGAGGGCCGCGGGTTGGACACAGCTGCCAAAGAGAGCCATATTTAAGATAAGCAAAAATTGTGTGCAAATGTGCCAAAAGAGCCTCCCCAAACAACTGTGTAGACAAAGAAAAATTAAAAATCAAATGACTTCAAATGATTTACAATGTGAAACTGACTTTCACGCAGAAGCAAATTCCCAGACAAAATGAAAAATTGAACTTGCTTTCAGCGAATCAAGTTTCTGTATAGCATGTGTAAAAATAGGGCCCACTTTCTGAGAGTTTGCCTAAATTATAATGTCCACCCGCAATAAAGAACAAATTTAACACAAAGGACCACGGGGCCCAAAAAGCGCGGGGCCCGTAGCAATTTCTACATTTGCTATTATTGTTAATCCGGCACTGGTTGGAATGTCACGCAACAATTACGAAATGTCAAATGTCAGCGGATGCTAATACTGTAATTACGATTTACAAAATGTCCAATGCCAGCCGTTGGACCCAGTTGTGAAATCTCATCAAGATCACCAAGGTTCGCAAAGAGAGCAATTACGAACCTCAGTAACGTTTCAAGGCGTCGTTTGTGTCTCCAGTAATCAGCGCCCGCATCCGCATGTAGCTTGACTTACGGTTGCGTCACAATGCTTTCAGATAGCCAGGGTTGCGAACATCCGACTTCGCTCTCATTATTCTATAGCTGCGTCATAATGGACGAGAATCCAACATTCACAGTGCATGCAACTCGCAAGCTTTTAGAGCAGGGGGTTCCCAACTTGGGGTACATGTACTCCCGGGGGTACATTTGCTAATCTGACGGGGTACATTTGAGAGGTTGGCAATACAAGAAAAATATATTTACAGATTATTTGTTTCCAAATATTTATACATATATTAGTGAACATTTTCAAAACCATTAATGCTTATCGTTAAATATATCCGTTAATAATCATGATAAAATTGTTTGTCATAAGAAATGTTAGGGATACATGTTCATCTGTCGAAATTCTGAAGGGGTACATACTTATCTGTTGAAATGCTGAAGGGGTACATATTCATCTGTCGGAATGTTACAGGGGGGCATGGTAAGAGAAAGGTTGGGAACTCCTGCCTTAGCAGTATGTTGTTGCGACAACAGATCTGATGTTTAGCAAATTATTTGATCTTTGATGGTTTGACAAACTTAACGTTGAAATGGATATGTGTGGTTCTGAAGGTAGTTACGGTGATTTCTATTTGTGAGATGTTTAAGTTAATCCTGAATACTTTTGCAAAAATTTAATTTAAACTGTGCAACAGCGTTCAGCGTTGAGCAGGCCTGTATTAGTTGTAATTTTGAACTTGTCAGTTACTTCCAGGGACGCCGGAGAGCGGGGGCATGACGGGAGCGAAGGTGGCTTTTCATAAAAGTATCATAGGGAATTTCATGGTTTATCAAGATCGATTTGAAACAAATTTATTGCAGCTATTCACGATCCCACAAGATTCAGAATAGTTTTCTACAATTTCTGTTATTATTTTTGAGGTCAACATTGTTGCTGAACAAAAACAAGCATATTGATGAAGAATTATTTGTTTTTTTATACGTTTGCATTTCCTTCAACCCTTAACTGCCTCTCTGCCCTACTTCTGCTCCGGCTGTTACCTGTGTTTTATTCAATTCCACCCATAAACTGGGCATCTCTATTCCATAGACATGATTGTCGAAATGCAGGTCGCAAAATTGCTAACAAAACTTCTCACGAAGAGTCACTGTCACTGGTGTTAGATATTTTCTAGGTTCAAGCATGTGACACATTTAAACAGAGGCGAATTTTCATTTTCAGGACCCTAAGCTTTTTGAAATTGGGGGCCCTTCTGGAAGGTTTGCGACAATGCCATACAAATTAGCACCACACGTGCTCGTTACATTCACTGAACAAGCTGTTGTGCGAATTCACAAACATTTTACGCTACTCTGAATTCCCTCGATATCAGCAACAAAAACTGTCACATTGAAATAACGAAAAAGACAGCGGTGGAGTTATCTGATCACACTCCCATTACATCGTCATTCACTTCAATGCTTTACGCTCATTCTTCTATAGAGATCTTTTGTTAGCTGCATAAGAAAGAACGTGCGTTGAACCAAAACAAAAATACAAACATAACTGCTTTCAGAAATGCTGGAAATTGTCCTTACTCCCAAAATTTGGGACCCCCTCGAAATCGGGGGCCCTAAGCTTAAGCCTTTTTAGCCTAATGGTAAATCCGGGCTTGCATTTAAATCATATCAGTTTTTGACAAAATAATCGATAAATTTGCAACAAAAGCAAGAAAAGTTTGTCTTGAAGTTAAATAATTGCAAGTAAAACATTAGATTGCAGCATTTCTTTTATTTTCTGTAAACTTTTCAGGGTTTTATATCCAAAGAAATGTTTTAAGATTTTGAAATTGTATATTTGCCTAATAGTTTTGCATAAAATAATTTGTTTTAAAAATCCAGGGGGACTTACCCACCCCTGCCGACGCCCATGATTGTAAACGTGGTCTCAGTGGTCTTCACTTGAGCTTCGTGACTCGGATTGCACTAACTGAACTTAAATACCCTTTTTTCTAATCTAACGAAGTATAACTACATAATTCCCTCTTTTTCTAATCTAACGACTTTATCTTTTAAAACTATATCGTCTTTGAGAATCGTGAATGATAATATTCTTATTCCACCTCAATAATAGCGTTGTCTTCTTTCGTTACCATTTGTATTTTCGTAGATGCTTACAACGTTCGCAAGCCCAACAACAAAACTTTTTCACCCGTAAAAACTGAGGTTTTCGATGAACAAAACATGCACAGCAACGTTAAATAAAAATCGCAAGTTTGACTAAGCGATGTCAATCATGAGCAGCATAATCTTTGCGATTACAGACATCCACTGTTGCTTTTGAAGTAACACAGTTATTCCGCTAAGTGTTTCACCCAAATCGAAATGTTTTTAATACAATTTTCCAATTCAACGGTCTCGCTGGGCTACCAGCTATTCTATAGTTTTATTCGCTAGGCACATTGGAAAACGCTTTTCAAAACTGACCAAGCTGAAAATTAAAAATTTTAATTATAGTGTATCAAACCAACACTGGACGTCAAGCATCAAATCATTACAATAAATCCAATACACAGAAATACATTTACTTTCAGATGTTGATGTTGTCACGCTTTTAATGTTTTGCACCACCTTTCAAGTTTTGTGCATTTTGCTTGCAATCTTCGCCAATGAATGTTTACTTTTGACATAAGCGTACGCATGGGGATGTGGTCGCATCCCAACGCTGGAAAATTGGCCATTACGCGAGCAAAAATTTTCAACATTTGAGCAAATTATACAGCTACATATTCACTTCTACTATGCCATTAACGGCAAAAGCTCTGCTGAGACTATTTTGCCATTCTTTTTTGCCTCTGGTGGCAAAATAGACACTGCTTTAAAGTGAACTGGAATCATTTGGTAATTCCAACAACGTTCATCAAATTTCAGCCAATTAAAAAACTTCATTCAAGTTTTGGGAAAAATTAGAAAGGTTTGGGTAAATTAAGAGCATTTGAGTATGGTCCAAAAGCTTCGATTAAATCTGGGCAAATGAGAAAAGCTTCATTCAATTTTGGGTAAAATTAAAAATATTTGCATAACTGGGAAACATTTGGGTGACGTCCATCAGCCAAGTCAAATTTTGGCATTTGCAACAACATCATTCAATTGTGGGCAACTTTAAACAGTCTTATACAAAGTTGGGCTATATAAAATAGCCCCATTGAAATTTGAGTACATTTAGAAATGTCTAGAATAAACTATAAGAGCTTGATTCAGATTTGGATAAAATCATGCGGCTAAATTTTAACAAACTCAATCAAATTTGAGCAAATTAGAACAACTTCATTCAAAAATGAGTGAAATTAGAAATATTTTCTCAAATTGGAAAGATTTGGCTCAATTCCAACAGACTAAATTAACTTTGGGCAAATGGCAATTGCTCCAATCAAATTTGAGCCAAGTGGAACAGCTTTATTCAATTTTGGGCAACTTCAAATAGTTTCAGTCAAAATTAGGTAATATACATCAGGGTTGATCACGGAGCTGGAGTGCCGGAGTGGACTCCGGCCGGAGTTTGGATTTTAGCCGGAGTTTGGATTTTATAGCCAGAGTCAATATTTTATGTTTGAGCCGGAGCAGGAGCCGGAGCCGGAGTCAACATTAAGGCCTGTGCAGGAGCCAATGAAAATTTTTAAGGGACCTAATTTCTGTAATGATGCTTGTTGTTGTCAAACCGAATGGAATTAATTGAGACGTGTTTTCTGACCAGTGTTGTCATATATCACAAACGTGTAACACTGGGTGCGAGTACGGAGCAGAGATGATCACTAACCGGTTTGCCGGTTGGATATCCGGCAGGATAGTGAGTTTGCAACCGGATACGGATGTCCAAAAACTACTTTCAAACGGGAACCGGATACGGATCCGGATATCCGAAATGCTTTTATCGATATTTCGAGGATTCAGAATTTTGGAAAAAGTTGCACATTACACAATCATTCATTTAATTACTTCAGAAGCATCTTTTCAGCCTGCTGTGCCACGACTTCGAGTCTGTCTATGGTGTAAACTCTGCATCGTAGTGTAATCCCATTCCACCTCTTAATCTGGTAATTGGACACGACAAGTTCGTCAGCATGAATCTGTTCCTGGTGTGGAAAGATAGGGCTCTTTCAGTATCCATTAAGGACGTTATTTGTTGCGTAGCTGGACTAACACTAGCTAGTGTAGGCCCACTGTGATCTGTAGTCTAGACTAGCTAGAGCACTCTAGCTCTTTTAAATGTGGACTGTAGTCTACACCAGGCCTTGCAGTCTTCACGCCCATTCTACATGAGCCTGCACTGACTGGTTGTTGGATGATACTCTATAGGGGGGCTTTGCATTGGTGCAGTGGGGCTTGACATTCTGAAATTTGAACTAACGTCACTGTTTTATAGTGCTTCAAATTTCAATTCGGCTGGGCTTGGAGCTTTGTTTCAGAGGGGCTAAGCCCACCAAAGCCCCTCCGTGGCAACGGGACTGTGTTGCAAAACTTCAGCTTGATTTTTAATGCAATTGACTTGGAAAAGTGCTTAGGTTACGCAATATGTCAAGATATGTCAAACTTTGTGTTTATAAGTTTTACAGGGCCCAAAGTGGTACAAGGCATTCAGGTAGTGTTTATTCTGCTTCATGAGGCAAAACCTGTGTTGGGACTATTTTGCCTTCATTTTAACACAGTTGGTTGAATTGGTAATGTGACAAGTACAATACGCAGAGACAATTGGTTGGGATTTAAGAGTGTATGGTTAGGGTTTAGGATCAGGGCTTATGGTCAAGGTTTAGGGTCAAGTTTTAGGCTTAGGGGTTCAGTGTTTAGAGTTAAGGTTTAACCTACAGTTCACTTAATGCAAACAAGAAGCTGCTAACTGCTTGCCAGCCCTGAAACCATGATAGCCATCATCCATGTATGGGACTGAGCTGTTACCGATGTCATGTTCAACTAAGCAGGACATGCGTTCCAAACTTGTCATGTGACTACTTCAACCAATTGTGTTCAGCTAAAGGCAAAATAGCTCCAGCACTTATTTTGCCTAACAAGGCTATATAGCAAGGCAAAATAGACAGAGCACAAAAATATATGTTGTGCAACACAATACACTTTTGGATAGTTTTCGGATACGGATAGTATGATTTCAACCAAAATAGGATACGGATTGGATACGGATATCATTTTTCAAAGACAGGATAGGATTGGATAGTAAAAATCCACTATCCAATCATCTCTGGTACCAAACATTTCACCACTAATGATGGTTTCAAAGTTATGGCCTATGCAAAATACAGTGTGTAAGTTACGATGCAGTTCAGGAATTTTGGAATCCCTGCCGTAACTCTGAGAATGTTGGGCTAACGATGTGGGTAATAACACACGACACATGAGAAAAAACAATGGTTAACAAAACAGATTACAGAGAAGTAACTGTGTGCCGAAATGACCTATACACAGTAGGCCTAGTGACAGGATTTGACGATGACGTTAGAAGTAACGTGCAGTAGTACAATACAATGTTTATTCGCATTGTGCAGATTTCTAGTCTAGCCACCGCTTACATAGGCCAACCTCTGCACACACTTTGGAGCCAACCTGAACAAAGTTAGATGTTTGCTCTGATAGTTGCAGCTTTAAAGATAACCTATGTTGTTTTGCATCTCTTGCCTATGATGAATTGGAAAGGGATTGTAGTCTAAGTTATGCATAATGTAAATGTTCATCTTGTTAATTTTTTTTTGTATGATTTGCTTGCACATCCATGTCAATGGCTCAGTTTCGCACAGTCATAGTTCAGAGTTTTATCTGAGCACATGGAGTAGCCTACGATTCAATATTTGTGAACAGGTGATCAGCTCCTGACCTCGGAGATTTAAGATGACTCTTTCGTAAAAACTGAAAATTAACATTCAATTCAAATACTTGTCATCTATCTGGTTAATTATTGAAGCTTGAACTACTTAACTAGTGTTTCAATGGTTTGCACTTCATAATTTAATTACAGTAGAACCTATACTTTTAAGGTGTATATTTGATAAGCAGCGTCTATTTTGCCTCATGAGACAAAACAATTCTGAAGTTATTTTGTCAGTAGCTGCACACATTTGTTTGAAGTGAGCACATGACAAGGTTGGAATGCATGACCTACATAGCTGACCATAATGTCTAATTTAAATGTGGACAAGCTTTTAGTGACTGTTTGTCTACGTTGTGTAAAGAATAGGCTAAGCCATAACTTTGGACCTCAACATGTTCTGTCTCTCTGTGTTGTGCTAGTCATGTTACCATTTCAACCATTTGTGTTCTATCAAAGGCAAAATAGCCACTACATATATTTTGCCTCATGAGGTAAAATATACAGTATCTTTTCAATATGAGTTAACTTGGTAGTTTTCAGAGTGTTAACAGGAGTCGGAGTTGATGTTTAAGAATTTGTCGGAGCAGGAGTCTTAAAGCGTTGAGCAGAAGCGAAGTCGGAGTCTGAAAAATGTGACTCTGCTCATCTCTGATATGCATACTCTTCATTGAAATTTGGATACAATTAGAAACATTTATGCAAATTCCAATAGCATCAATCAATTTGGGTAGGCCTAATTGAAATAGCTTCATTCAAACTTGGGTACAATTGGAAACATCTTAGTAAATTAGAAGAGGTTCATTCAGATTTGCATATATGATAAACATTTGGCAAAGTCCTAAATGAAACAACCCCATTCCAATTTGGATAGAATTAGAAATATTTAAAAATTACTAACATGTAGCGGTAACCCACCATTCCAACTAACTCTAATTTTTGTAAACATCAAGCTGCTGAAGGTGTAAAGTGTTTTTGAGCTATAACAACTAAAATGTAGCTGTAAACAGGGCCTACTATAGGGAGGACAAGAGGTACATCGTACCTGGGCCCAGAGGTTACTAGGGCCCAGGAAGATGAAAGTAGGCGCTCTCAGTTTTTCTGCAATTGTGCCCAAATTATTAGGCTAAGTCAGTTGCCAGTATATCCTGTTGTAGATCTTAGCATAACAGTTGATTCTGATTACCATACCAATAAGCCACAGAAGTTTTGATGAGGACCTGAGAAGTTAGGGGGCCTGGTGTCAGTCTTCGTGCCCCCTGGTAAAATTTTTGTCGGTGGCCCTGGCTGTAAATGATGTGAGTTGATACTGTTAAGTTTTCATGTTTCAAGTTAGTTCATGCAGCGAAGTTTGCAAGGTTCCGTTCTAAGAAGTTTAGAACGTATATAAAAAAAATAAAAAACAAATCACTGAACAATACCTTCCACACCTGGTGACATGAACAACTTTTTGGGGATTTTATTGTAATTAGCTAATATTTGTCAACACAATAAATATTACCATTGTTCACATATGACTATGCAGAATATTGATTGCTTGTTGAGGGCATAGCCCAAAGCTGTGATCCACACTCTTTTCAGGATTGCGTTTATTTACCTCGTCATTTATATGATTTGTTAATGAAGAGTTGTATAAACAATAGTAATTTCAAACTGAGGTCTGAGAAAAGAGCAATCTGTCAGTTTACAATTCATGAACGAGATACCCACACCAACGAACGTCAATGGCAATACGTTACAGCCTAGAATTTAATTTGTGTACTGGCCTTTTTGTCTATAATGGAATTTAAAAGGCAGCATTTAGATGTAACTATGGCTAACTCATGGGTTCGTCTTAGCAGCTACATCAAGGAAGATATTCGCAGGTCAATGCCTGTTTGATCCCCCTATTGCTTCTGACACCTTCCTAATTTAATTCATAAGAATTCAACACAAATAAGACTTGTTAAGATGTATTTTATTGTTCAGAATATCATTGTCGCATTGTTAAATAAGAGTACTTACCAATTAGATTCTTTTATAGTTCATACAAGCTCTCTCGCATCTTACAGACACAGAATATTTTTTCTAAGGTGTATCTGCGATTAGCAACATAGTTTTAAACAGTTATAGCAATTATCTATTTAGGTAGCTTATCTCTGTTGGAAGTAGGACTTATATTAAATCGCCTGGCCATGGTTGGCATTTCCTGTTTCAGGTGTTTGTCTCAGTCAGGAAACTATGAGTCACTATCTTAATACCTCAGCTGTTTCCTGGTTTGCCAGGTAAGCAAAGTCTATTGACTTGTAAACGTTTAACCCTAATGATAACTTGTTTTAACAGTAAGTAGTTTTGACATTCTAATGTTTTCGTTAATTGTGACAGGACTTCATTCTGACAAAGTTAATTTATTGTACAGAGTGATAGAGTTTCGTTAAGACAAACATTTTAAGTTGTGTCCAAGTATGTCATCTAGAACTTATGGTTCATAGTGGCAGAGATTTAACAAGCCATTTTTATGAAACAGTTTGTCATAGACTAACCTGGACAAGCCGTTTTATAGAACAGTGTGACAGAGTCCTGTTGGGACAAGCCATTTCTGTTTGCTAAAAATGAACCTAACTTCATTTTTAGTGTGAAGACTCAAGCTGAAAGTACGGTCACTGGGCATCCTCCGTGAGCGATTTCAGCACTTACAATATCCCTTCCGAGCCTCAGGATACTGCAAGGCAGAGCTTCTTTTTACCTCTGCTGTCTGACCATAGTGGGCAGTACAACCGAGGGAGAGAGAACCGTCAGAGAGTGATTCTAGTAAACTCTGCCCTTGAACATGCAATTCTGGCTTATTTATACCCTTCTTCAACCAATCAAATTGAAGGGGTGTGGTTTACATTTCCTGTTGTTGCTAAGAGACACCGCCATGTTTATCTGTAAGCTTTCCAATCCGGTTGTTTCTACTGGTTTGACATACTTATGTCGTTCTTCATGCTTCATTGATTTCGGATCTTTTTGTTTGAGGCTGCTGTATTTCCAGCCTTCCAGCAACTGTCCAGCAGCATTCCAGCAGACTTTGAGTGTGACGGTTTCGTTTCGATGCCTCCACTGATTAGTCTGATTACGTGCCGCGCAGAATTGCATTGCTTGATTACGTGCCGCGTGGAATTGCATTGCTTTGCTTGGTCGTTCGTATCGCACGTCGATG
>Ga0210059_1006866_pt1 | contig 18178 bp, 16 predicted proteins | sample Ectturendosymbi2_FD_188042 | JGI IMG/M metagenome (GOLD analysis project Ga0210059, IMG submission 188042) | Ecteinascidia turbinata endosymbiont from Florida, USA - Sample 2 (SPAdes) (version 2) | ecosystem: Host-associated > Tunicates > Ascidians > Unclassified | place: Key West, Florida... | reverse complement strand
CAAACAAAGTTCCCTCTTCGCACTCGCAGCACGTTTCCTCATCAACAACGATGTTTGCGTAACAACCTTTTGCCAAACTGTGGCAGACTCGGGTACGACAGCTCGAACAATTGTTCTCCGTCAACGGGGGGGAGCAGACTGCAATGTAGCGTGAGGTTTAAGGGCGATATGGGGTTGGAAATATTGCAGTTTCAGGAACATACTTGATCTCATTGCTTTGCTCGAGCAATTTCGTGGGTCATTTTTACAATTTGAAAAGAACTTTTTAAAATTTACTCTTTGCTGGCGCAATCAACTTTTACAAGACACATTTTTGAAAATTTCCATGTGATAGAACAAAGTTTTCATGTCCATGATTTTGACACCAAGTAAAAAGACGAATCCTTGGGCAATCTGCAGGGAAGCATTAGCGTCTTAAGACCAAAAAGAAACAAACCACCTGGTGTCGTTGTCGTGATTGGTGGCAGAGGAGTTGTTGTAGTTCCGATAATACCGGATGTGGTAGTCATTATGCCGACCGTAGTGGTATAGGTCATGACCGGTGTGGTCGTAGTTGGGCAATTGTACTCATCTCGGCCATTGGCACAGTCCTGTCTTCCATCGCACAACCAGCTGGTTGGAATGCAATGTGTCTCGTTGCACGGGAACTCTCCGGGGCAGTGTTTGTCTGGTGAAGTCAAGTTTCTGAGGATTACTTCTCTGCAAGCATTTGCATTCCACGGTGCGGCTTAAACGCTACACAAAGAAAAGTCTTTCACATTCTATGTGCAGCATGCATCCATTGATGTCGAACGCTAATGTCGTTGAAGTGCAAATAGTTACTGGTCAGCTAAAGTAATTTTCGATGGACACAGTGTGACAAATTCAAATAAACTGAAACAACCAACTGTTTCGTTGATTTAAAAAAGCGCCTAAAACTATGCAGCACAAATGATTTGCATATTTACCGCACATCGGGCAGCACTCCCCTTCGACGTAAACTAAATGATAGCCTTGCTCGCAGTCCACCGCCGCACACATTTTCGTGTTGCAATCCACACTTCCAATCTCGTTCTTGCATGTGCAGGTCCGACACGGATCTGGTTGCCACGTGGAACCAACAACAAGACACCTGAAGCGGCAACAACTATAGTCATAGGCTGCATTTGGAACACAAAAAAGTAGGTGGAAACAAACTATCTTCAACAGGTCGTTGACCGTCTTATTGAACACGCTGCACGTTGCTTACAAATAATACAATAACAAAGTGAATAGTGGCTTTCTATGAGTTTTGAAAAATCAATCGATTTAGTTCTGTAAAAATCTAAAATTTTTAAGCACGCAAACGCAAAAGGTGGAACGGCAGTTCAGTAATAAAATGACCTATGCTGACCGTTGAGCTGTGTTAAGTTAACGCCGTTACGATTCATGATGTAGAATCTTAGAAAGGTTATTACAAATCTGTCATGAAACCAATTATTCCAAGTCTGCGTTAAAAAATTTTTTCACATTGAATTTTCACCCGGTTCGCAAAGAATTCGACCGGGAAATAATTTTCGTGCTCTAACTCTAGCTTGACGGTCACCGTTCAGAAATGTTTTTTTTTTATCAGTTGAGCATGAACAGAACCACAGCTTTGTTCTGGTGATGGAGGCATGCAAGGCTTTACCTGCCAAACGCTTCACAACCAACACATGGCGTAGCCGTTGTAGCGCTGGTATTGGGCTGAATGGTGCTTGGTGTAGTTGAGCTAGAGACGACAGTGCTGGTAGCTGTCGTCTTATGCAGCGGCGGTGTTGTGGTTGTCTCAACTGAAATAATTCATTATATCATTGGAGCATAGTTTCAAAACAACACAAGCAAGACAAGTTCGCAAGCAACTGCTTTTTAAATAATTTAGAAACCTTGGGCAAACGATTCCTGTCATTTCAAAAATTATTTTAAAAAGCAGGTATCAGCTTGCGTTAGGCGCAAACAGACAGGATTTCATCCCTCCTTTCCGACAAACCTGATTTGCAATAACAGCAGCCTCCATCTCTCGGTTTGAACACTAGTATTTCGTTCGCGTTGCACGTAAGCGTACATTCCTGCTCGCAGCTGGCTGTTCCTTCAACGCATGTGCACTTCGTGCACTCACCAAGCGTCCACACTCCTCCGCTCGGGTATCTGATACGGACGAAAGCAAAATTTAAAACCGGACAATGTTGGCGCGATTCTGCACCAGCTGGTTTATTTATCATTTCACTTCAGCGACAACGCATCCAAGTCAAGCTCTTTTATCTGCCTTTGGGGTTAATTCGTGAAGAGGCACGTTTGGCTGACAAGAAAAACAAAATGCTATTTTTCGACAAAAAAATGACAAATACAGGGTGACACAAAAAAAACGGTCATCACCTAAACTTGAATAACTTTTGAAATAATTAATCAATTCTTTGTATTTTTCAGATTTACCAAGTAGAATTAATGTTCTAAGAGTCTACCAAATTTGACCTTCGAGATGCCATGGACTACTGAGCAAAAGATATTTACAGTTGAGGCATATTTTCGGCATTGACGCTGTGCCAGACTTTCTTGACAATGTCTCAATGTCTGGTTTTCGGACGAGGCACATTTTTTGTTGTCAGGTCACGTGAACTCTAAGAACAACATCTTCTGGGGTAGCACCCCCCCCCGAGCACTGTCTGCAAACGCCATTAATTACTCTCTGTGAAGTGGACTGCCTGGGTTGCCATCTCCAAACATGGCATCATTGGACCATTCTGGTTCGAGGACGACAACGAGCGATCTGTGACAGTCAACACCGAGCGATATGTCCAGGTACTTGGCAAGTTCTGGACAGCACTTGGTCGACGGCGAAGGGTGGTCAGGGCCTTCCAGTGGTTCCAGCAGGATGGTGCTACCCTCCACTCCTCAAACGAATCATTGGTATGGCTACAGCAGCGTTTACCTGACCGACTGATCAGCCGCAGGTGTGACCCGCAGTGGTCGCCGCATTCACCGGACTTGAACCCCCCAGATTTTTATCTGTAGGGATACATTAAGGACAGGGTGTATGGAAACAACCCCCAGACTATCCTTGACCTGAAGGCAGCAATCACAGCAGCAATAAGAGCGATCCCAAGCGAGGAATGCGGGAGGTTCATCGATAACTTTGCCCGCCGGATCCAAATGTGCCTGCAGCGCCGGGGAGCCCATTTGGAGCACATTTTTTAAGTGCCAATGAAACAAAGAGTTTTTGTAGTGCAGACTTGAAACTTTGGAGATGTCTGCTGCACAGGCTTGACCTAATGTAGCTGAAGTTTTGTGTCAATCTAAATAAAATTTTGGAAGTTATTCGATTTTTGGTGATGACCGTTTTTTTGTGTCACCCTGTACATCGCCAAACCATTTAATGTCATCACTGGTCGAACACATTTGAGAAACATAAATTGAAGGTGCTTGTAAGAGATAGCATTGCTGTTGTTTACTGCAAAATCACGCACACTCTTGTTTCCTGCGGCAATAAAATAAACAAAAACTAATATACGTTTACTCAATGGAAGAACAGAGTAGGCTAATATTTATTGATACGCGCGTTAAGTATTGGTCCACTACATCGGCAGCTCACTCACTACGTATTCCTTTTTATGATATCATCGCTGAATTTTGAATGTGTCATAAGGCTGTCAACAAACAATTGAATCGACAGTGTTTTCATTCAGTCTACTCCACAGCATAATGCAGCGTGAATGAGAAAGCAGTCCATAGCTCAAGATAAAGCCTAAACTGCGCAATTTTTGCAGGGTTACCTGATTCCATCGTCAATGCACGGGCACTGTTGTTTTGAAACACACTTGGTTCCATCAAGGTAAGTTCCGTTTGGACAGAAACAACCTGGAGTGCATTGATCACCGCAATCTGATGATTCTGAGTTGCAGGTCATGTTGCATCCACAGTTACTTGCCTCCAGAGGAGCCTCGCACACTGGTGTTAAAGTGAAAAACAATGTTTAGGGCAGGTTTGGTAGATACTTCATCAGCGCAATGACCTCTCATAAAACGGCCAAAGTTTCGTGCATTAAGGCTAAATGCGGTTTTTACCTATTTTTATAAACAAATGTTTTTGTTAATACAATTTAGCAAATTAACATCAGGGTTGCCAACCTCTCTTCATCAAAAAGCCAGACCTTGTCCTCAAAAAAGCCAGATAGCAGTTTTAAGGCAATTACACATAAAACATGCGTAACCAAACACAAAATAGACATGAAAACTCGTCAGAAACATGACGTAATACAATTCAACTGTTTAGAAGCATTTTCTTTCCCCGTAATTACCTTGTGGTATGTTTGTTTCTTATCAATAACATCGATCATTTTTAGAGCAACAGTAAAACATTTTCAATATTTTGTGCACCCTGCATGGTTGTAAACTCTTTTCAGAAGAGATTTGTAATGAATAATGCAGCTCAGACAATGTTTTTCCACAGCCAAGCCTTTCAGACTGAAAACAAGTCAGAAAGAGCCAGATTTTGTCTGGCTTTTTTTGATTTCAAAAAAAGTCAAAGGTGCTCAAAAAAAGCCAGTATTTTAAAATTTGGCTTCAAAAAAGCCAAATTGGCAACCCTGATTAACATTGCCTGACTGACCAAATTCTGCACCAGCCTGCAGATTGAAAGTTTGATCGATTGATTACATATTTAATGGTCATTATGAGTCGTTAACTGCAGTATTTCCATTTTCAGGGTTTGCAATGTTAAACTGGGTAATTTCAACTGTCTGGAAGGGAAGCGTGCTTGCGAGAGCGAACATGGAGACATTTTGAGTATTCGATTTCCGGAATGTGGTACCACGTGCGAATTAGGCGAAAATTCGCCCAAATTTTCAAAAATACTCAAAAAAGACCAATCGGCCAAACAACACATCTGTGATCAAACCACTTCTGAAAACGGTCAAATATTTATAATTTGTCCGCAAAAAGGCCAAGTTCCCGAGCTTCGTTTAGGGTTTGCGTCAACGTAGAACAAGCCACATCGCCTTGTTGCAAGTCAGTCCTTTATGTTCAGAAATTTGATTCATGGGTTTGAAGTGTGTGGAGACAACAACTTAATTGCACTTGATGTTTACTTACGTTGTAAATCAGATGAAAACCTGCTGCAAGTTGTGCATTAGTGATGTTTGTTTTTTGCGATCTGTTTTGAATTTGAAGAGTGAACTTTTACGTGGCTACTTTCACCAAGGCCTGCTTTAGGTTTTCGTTTTAGGTGATTTCTCTACACAGCTCTGAATTTTGACCTGTAGGGTGAGTTCTTAGCTAAAGGTTGTAAATATAAACCCTTTTCTAATCTACAAGTTGCTTAGGAAGTATAAACTGGAACTGGAGCGGTGTTAATTTGTGTGAAACAAGTCAAACAGTGGATACAACACCTTGTTTACGTTGAGCTTGAAAACAAACAAAACTACATGAAGGCGTTTCAAACCTTCTCTGAAAAGTTTTTTTCCCTGCTGTGAAAGATATCTCAACCCACTTAATTACTTACCTGTGTAATGCACACAGTGCTAAATAAAAAAAGCACAAATTTCTATTGTTGGAAATAAGGTAGCAATTCGTAGCAAACCCTCTGTAGCTTCACTGCTCTCTTGATTAGGGCATATAAAATACACTAATATATACTTTCACGCACTTTCTGTACACGTAAAGTCTAATTAAAATGTCACATGCATCATGACGTAGTAAAGCTTTTCGTCATGACTGCAGCCTCACCTATTGGAGGTTTGGTCGTGCCAAGGCGAGTTGTTGATGTTCGTGGTGACGTCGAGCTTGCGACTGAAACCTGCATCAAATGAAATCGGTTTGTAGACAGGTATAAAAAAATCGATTCTGCTGTGCCGCAAAAATTCCAGGAATGAAACAAGGAATTTCTGAACTTTATCAGTAAAACACGGCGATTCAAATATTGCAAGCTTTTAGCTCATAAGAACGTTAAAAGAACTTAAAATGTTCCAAGGAAAGTTCTGGCGATTACAGCTGCCAAACATTGAATGATTTTTGGCTAAATTCTTTTGAAATGTGGCTTATTCGTTGAACGTTGTATTTTCTGGAAAATGTTACGGGTCACTGTTTTCATGAGAAAACCATTCAGTATTCCAAGGCAACGCGGTGTGTTTGTTTAAGTAGGATAAACTGCTAAAGATCTATAGTGTGTTTCATTCAACTCAACACTGCGTTTACAGTTGAACTGGGGCTTGGGCAATTCGGAAAACAATTGCGTACTGTAAATGATGACGTGGTGGTGCTTGTACCGGTCTCTCCCACTGTAGTTGAACCAACGACAGATTTGCTGGTTGTTGTTTTGCTTCCGCTGATAGTTGTCTCTACCGTTAAAAAACGACATCTCGTCTTCACGCGCGCAGAAATGCAGTAAAAGCAATAGCTCATAAAATTTGTGGGCAATTTCTGCAGATAGCAATTGCACAATGTGCCGGAAAATCATGACGCAATTTTGAAATTATTACAAAATCGCCGTAAGCGATGTACTACAAGTTTCTGAAAACCTGTCCATGCTGGTTCTTGACAAGGACACATCAGAGAAACCTGCCACCAACCTGAGGGTGGTAGTGTTGTTGTTGCACTCTTGACGCAACGACAGCAACCGTCCTTATCATACTCGAGTCGGCCAAATGTTTCAGCGCAGCTAACCTCGGAGCTGGAACAGAACGGACGGCAGACGATACCTTCATCCGTGCATGTGCATTGGTCGCAGGTTACGTCGCTGTAATTTTCAACGGTCTCGCCGAACTGAAAAAGCAATACAGCAAATCTGGGCAAATGCGCAATGATGGGAAGACTTGTCGCTGAACAGCAGGATAACCTCACTTGAAAGGGTTAAAGGGAATCATAAAAGTTACGGACAACAAAACATTTTTTGGTAAAAATTCAAAATTTTCATCTTTTGCCAAATATTGTTTTTTCTGGCCATAGATTTTGAGCAACAAACGCTAGGAAGCCAATCAATGGCTCTTTATTATAACCTACTTTTTATTAAAAACTTGAGTCAAAAAATTGGCTCTTGGCGTTGGCGCCCAGAGCCCGATGACCTTGACAAAAAATGAGTAAACCTACCCCATCATGACGTCACCCACAAAAAATAAAAAAATCCAAAACTTTTCAATAAGTTTTATTATCGAAAACTACAAGATTTTCCGGATCTTTAAAGGGTTTGAACAGTTCTCCAGCTCTATCGGCTGGCGGGTTATGGACATTTAAGTTGCTGCCACTATCGTGTCTTCTGCGGGCTTTAAAAAGTTGGGAATCATGCGTTCGCAATAATACAAAAGGTGGCACGGGAATATTTTTCGTCGAAAATATTATTGCAACACTTGAAAGGCCATTAGAAAGTTTGTTGGAAACACTTCTTCTCATTTTGTCACAAAGTTTTAATTAATTGAAAGCGGTTCAATCACTCTTTAAATGCAATAACTCATAAATGGAAGAGATCAACTAGTGCTTTGGAAAAAAGATTGAGTTACGGTTCATACAAATGAAGTTTTCTCTTCAAGAAATACGTTTTATCAGACTGTCAGTTGTAGCTTACAAAATACGTCATCGACTGACAAAACCTTCCTCATTTAGAGCTGTGAAAGAATGACACGGTTGTATTTCTGCACCCAGCATCGAACCACGCGATTTGCATATTGCTCAAAGCAGCAGCAAACGCTGTACAATTCCAAAATATATTTACTGCCTGTTTAACAGCAATTGGAGCCCTAAAGGAAATTGACATAAAAAAACAATCAACGCTCACGCGTGAAACTGGTGAGCCATTACGCCCGGTACGTACATCGAGATGTTGGTAACAGTTTACTTACACTGTAATACTGGCCATTGTAATAGCAAGGGCAGTTCTCGGGAAGGATGCAAGTTCCGTTGTGCTCAACTGTGCCTTCTGGGCAAACGCATGCCGGAGGGCAGTTTTCCCTGGTCGATTTAGGACAAGTGACTCCGTGAGCAAGGTCGCTGCAAGTCAGAGCGCAAGGACAAGGAAGGAAGACTTTTCCATCAATGCAATCTGGGAAAAAATTGTCAAATCTACAGCACCTCGGACCCAAGCGTTAATGGATGGAATTTACTGAAAGCAGTGCAATCACATTTCATGAAGTTTTGGCAACCAAAAATGAAATTAACAGCTTTCCTTAGAATAGGTTTTACTGAATAAAAAATAACGAAGAGCACAACATCAAACGTAAACAATAAAGTAACACAAAAAGCATTTCAGTTCAGCATTTACTTGTGAGGAATAGAAACGGGGTTATTTTTACACTCAGAATATATACTTTAAGATCAGCCACCTCATCGATTTTGCGTTTATGAGTCGATTCATTTCAAATACGCAAAACTGCAAGCGCACGAAACAGTGGTTTGGGGCGTGATATCCTCCTCTATCACTGTAATTTTTGTGAAAATCAGGAGAATTAGCCAGTGTTTGCAAAGAAAAATCAACTTTCTGTGAAAAGAAAGTTGATTTTTCAACTTTCTGTGAAAAGTCAACTTTCTGTGAAAAGTAAAAAATCAGAGCAGGCAAAGTACTGCAGATTGCTGAATTGAACAAATCTAAGTGGAACAATTCGGCAAAATGCAAATGAAATTGCAAAAACTGCTCGAGTGAAAATTTTAATCAGCGTGAGAAGCGAACCATTTTAACCAGCATCAGACACTGTGACGGCAAATGTTTTTCAGGGCAAAATTGTTACTGCCCCCATTGAGAAATCCTATATAGGCGTGTGCCTATGCCATAAATCGTTTTATTTTTCATGGCTCATCGGGTAATAATTAATAACCACAAGTCATAAACTATGTTTGAAAAGCGTTTTTCAGCAGCAAGCTCTATCTGCAACACAGTAAAAAAGAAAATACACTTCAGGGATTATTCGGATCGAAGCCGAGCGTCACATACCTGGCAGAGGAGTAGCGGAGGCAGTGACTTCGGTCGATGAAGCAGTGGACGCTGTGGTGCTTTCAGGACACTCCGGGTAAGCGCCGCATCTTCCGTTTACGCGATCTGCTTCAGGATCAGCGCAAGAACAATCCTGCCGACAAAATTGCGAAATAACAAATGGCGGTGAACAGGTTCTTAGCAAGATGTATTCTACAACGTTTGGTGCATTCTTATGAGCTGCAAGATGATTTTATAATTCTTTTTACGTGAACGTGAGCATGCGTTACGTTGTTATGGCAACTGCCACAAAATCTCAAGGGCTTGCAGCGGTAAGAAAAAACTTGAAGCTCATTTTCTTCACTTCTGTGAAAAACATTTGGCGAAGATGCGTAAAGATTTGTAGTGAGGCAGAACGAAAAAAACGGAATAAAGTTTTGCTCGTCACAGCCAATGCATTCACTTTTTCCTTAGTCACCTCGCAGTGGCGCAGTCAGCGGAAAACTTTTTTGGGGGGCAAAAACTTTGGGGTGGGGGAAATGTTTGACTTTAGGCGAGCAACATTATTTTTGTTTGGAACGCTGCTTCTCAAAACACGAAATGATTCGATATGCTAAAAAGTTGGGGGGCATAGTCCCTTGGGCCTCGTGGCTACGCCTATGCGTTCAACGCATTGATTGCGCATAAAATTAATTTAATTTTTCTCTGAATAGGAAACTCACGTCAATGCTACATCCCCACGCTGGCAGACAGTCTCCAATATCTCCGCAACCCAAAGTGCAGTTGCATTCATCGGGACAAATCTCTGGAGGCATGGTGAATGGTCGCTGGGTGGTTGCAGTTGGTTCCATGGTTACCGGGGTTTCAGGTTCGTTTGTTAGTCCTTTTTAACGTCAAGCAAACATAAAATAGATTTTTCACCAGCCAAGAGTCGACCAAGAACAGGATGGTTATCATTCATACGAGAAGATGGGTGAACTACAAGTTTGCTTCTGTTACGTCATAGCAACATCACAATATCACAAAGTTTTACTGCCAAGGAGACTTCAGGCCTACTTGACTTGCACAAATGCTGCTGACAAACTTATCTATGCCAATGTGGAATTTCTTATTTGTTGGTCACGTCAATCTGTTTAGCGCAGATTTGCAACAGGCTGAACCACAGAATGTTTCTACCGTAAAAGTTTGCTCTCATTGGATAACCAAATCATCGAAACAATCAGATCTTTCAATTGATGATGACTACCACACATTCTAGCCGTTTTGCAACAAGAGCTCGAAACCTTCAACGATGCTCTCGTCTATGGTTTCAGCATTTGGTTACAAATATGACACAAAATATATGTACATTTAAGCACATTAAGCAAAATGCAGATCCCACAATACCGTCAATCTCAGATTTTGTGAAATTTTGCCGAACTGCCTGAAATACAGGTAGGCCTAATTGACTGGACCAATACCAAACCTGTAGTTTCTTCGGTGGTCGCAACTGTCGTCCAGTCAGGCAAGCACTGTTCCGATTCAACCAAAAATGCACAGCGACCGCGAACTTTGACTGTGTCATTGTTGCAAGAGCAGTACCAGGGGCAGTCGTTGAGTATCGGGCATGCTGACTCATCTCGATCGCAGCCAAATTTGCAGTAGCATGTCAGGTTACACTCTGCAACAATCAGAAGCGTTACCTCAGTGGCAAAGGCGAAAGGCTTGCTGAAGGAACAGCGCAGTTGGATGAGGGAAGTTTGTTCATTTTTACAAAATAAATGTTGGAATCGTTATGCAAACAGCATGCTGGCAAGAAAAATCAATTTTTTTCCGTTTGTCATAATCAAACAAAATTTATTTATCGAAATCAAATCGCTTTTCGTTGCACGAGATAACAACTCAGGACACTTTAATTTGCAATACAATCACACCAATTTTCTAAAAACAGCGCTTTAAACTTCCAATTTTCGCAGTATCTTGCCGACGGTGATCCAACTTTTTGCACTCCGTTGTTTTTGCAAGGGATATGCTAAACTTACTTTCTGGTTCCGCTGTTGTCGCCATTTCCGTTGTTGTCATCTCTGCAGTTGCAATGCTTGTTGTGGTGGGTGCAGGTACGCAGGTTGGACAGCAGTCACCTTCCAGCTGCAAAACAATTTATATTAACGAATGCCCACCAACAAAATTTTTCAGATTTGATTTGCAAGAATCAAGGCACTAGTAGGGTCAACGACCCCTTACCCTACGAGCAAAGTAATGACAAAAATAGCGCACTTCTTAACCTTCGGCCAGATTACTTTTTGAGTGTTTGAACATCTGCAATTCACATGGTGCATGCTATTTTTGCATTGTTTGAAGATATGTTAACATCACCAATTTCATGACAATTCAGTCAGATTCTTCATATTTTACACAAAAGGCTTTTGCTTAAAACGCGATCCACACGATTGTTCCATACTAATCTCACCGTTGTAAGTTGTTCACCAACTGAACATGTCGGCAAGGCACAGTCGGGCTTATCACACGTGGCTTGACCATTCAGGCAAAGGCAAGACGTGCATGTGTTGCTCTCATCAATGATTTTCGCATTTGGCTACAAATATGACAAAAATGCATGTACACTAAAGAGGAGTCAAAACTTGGTCCAATTCAGAGATAGTGGACGTCATTGGAGTACCAGTAGTTTTAGCCATGCTTCATCTCAAGCATCATTCCAGTTGAACTTTAGGATAAAGCTTTTAATATCATTGGCACGAAAACCCGAGAAAGCATGTGCGAACTTGTAACCGTGGAACTAAATGTTTATCAGCACCAATGAAACAAACGCAGGTAAGGTCAGTATTATCCAGAATGACTCCTACAATGTAAATTGCTTTGCCACGGCAGAAGATGTTTCTGATACTTTGAAATGCAGGAGAGTTAGTTGAAAACAGAATGCTAGCGACTAGGCGGGATACGAGGAGTTTGAAGACCCAAAGTAGCACACAAGAAATAGTTGCAAATACGCTGAAACGAATAGTTCACGCGTACAATCTCGTCGTGGTGTCAGCGAACAGAACAACCATAGTGGTTGACGTGGTAAACTTTGCAAATGTTGTTGTACCTTTTTAAGAAACGCTGGTGCTGCTGTGATGACCAACACATGACAGCAATGCCTGCGAATCACGTGCAATACTTTCTAGGACCTTTTTGTCGTGTGTTTAAATATAAGAGCATCTCGTCACGGGTATTGCACAAAAGTATATCATACCTCATACTCCTTTCCATCCACAACGCAGGGACAGTTGCCAGGTGAAATGCACGTCTCTCCATCAAAGAGAGTGTTGGGAGGGCAGCCACAACCAGGAGTGCAGGTCTCATTCGTACTTTCGCAAGTTTCCTTGAAATGTGGACATTCACCGTCGCAACCCGGTTTGCAATCGTAGAACACAAAAGGCTCCACGCAAACGCTATGATAAAGGAACAAGAGTTAGAATATCTTTGCGGAATTTTTTACGAAACGAATGATTGTCAGCAAGTGCCGGTGTATATGGTTACGGGTAGGACTTAAGGTGGATGTGAGTGGGCCTATCAGCTGATTTTTACAACTTTTATTGCGCAGTACACTCATTAACATGCGTTGAGAACATTTAGTTTCTATAATGGAAACCACGAAGTGTAGAAAGCAAAAAATATCTGCCGACATATGCGATTTTCGCTGCAACGCTTCAGTAACTAGGAGACTGATTAACTTTTTCACTGTAGTAATCCTAAAATCCTTCAAAACAAAGTTCAAATACGTGACGCTGAACACACATATGATGATCCAGTACGTTTTGATATGTGATAAACATATTTTTTAGTATGAGCAATGCATTGTTGCTACGTAAGTGAAAATACGGGATTCTCCTGCCATTCATGTTTTGGCGATTTGTGGTTGATGTTTCGGAAATCTCGTTAATTTTAACATCTTCTGTTTTTGCATCCTGTTTTTCTGTTGATCGTTGGAGAATCTGCACGGTAAATCTGTTTTCTGTCATATACCACAAACTTGTTTTTCCCCTTTCATATCAGTTATTGTTATTTTTAATGTACATTTTTTGACAGCGAAGGTTTTGTTTAAATCGACGATCAGATAAAACGTGTCAGTGCATGAAGTAAAGGGTTTCATCTATTTATAGTCTACACAGCGTACGGCATTCGGAGGGACGTCTCGTAAATCAAGACATGTTGGTTAAACTTCGACCTAAAGCTACGATTTAGCTGTACGTTTGATACCATAAACCATATCAAAATCTTGAAAATCCTGACGTGAACCAAAGAGCCACATTCAGATTTGTGGACCACAACCTTCAGGTTTGAAACTCAATTAAATCAGCAAGTTGCTGTAAGTTGTTGCTAAACAGCAAAGTTGCTGTTAAAACCTTACTGATTGATCAACAGGTTTCCAGGCTAGGCGGGTGCCAAGCAGTTGTTGAAGGAAATGAATACCGCTATTTACGTTCGCGTAGTCAGTTAATCAGAAAAAATTCCACCAACCAAAGTTTGCCTAGCGCAGCCGGTCACCACCTGAAAGAACCTTGAATTTTTTCAAAACTATTATACACTTGCAAAGCAAAATCAACAACTTCACGAATTTTATAAATTTCTTACGGAATGAAACGAAAGACTAGGCCATCGTATGAATGTGGCCTACTGTTTAAAAGGATTTATGCCGTGGTTCCTTTTCAATACACACCTCGTTGTCGTCAATATGCTGATCGTTGTTGTCCTTAGTGAAGAGGAGAAAGGTTCGCACGTGCAACATCCCGACCCGCGTCGAACCAACCTCATACCATCAGTGCATATAGAGTCGCAAGATATCTGCGACAAACAACAATGAGCTTCCCTGTATAGGCACAGGAATACTAAAGCTTTGATAAAACTGTTTTTTCACGTTACAGGTAAGCACCTGACGAGGCTGTTTAATGCATATGCCAAATGCGTTTTTCATATTCACTGTTTTGGCGCATTACTCGGAAAAATAACGCAGGTGCTTATACTGTACGAAATGGCATGACATGCGAAACACCATTAAGCTGGATGTTATTGCTGAACGTAAGCCAACTTTTTGAAATACACATGCTTTGCAGAAAAGGAAAGATAAAATAATGGGTAACCAATACATTTGAATATACCGAACAATAATGGCGCTCATTCTCTGCAAGCACGGCTCATAAATCTTAGAAAATTGTGTTTTAGCGACGCAAAGACTGCTTGCAACACCAAAGCGATGAAGGACGTTCGACAGTAGAAAAACAGCACATTTTCCCAGTAGGACATAGTATTTTTAAATAAAGCCGCCACTGTCGTTTACCTCGCACGTCGTCGAAGTTTCTGGAACTGGCGACGTGGACGTTTGAAGCGTGGTCGACCCGGTTGTATAAGTCTGAGTGGTGCCAGAAGCCTTGGTGGTGCTCACAACTTTGCTGCTTGATGTGGAGACAACAGGCGAAACTGTGGTAGTGTCCGTGTGGCAGCCAACGATGTCGACTCTCAGGAAAGGCTCCTCTCCATGCCACGTTCGTGGAATTATGCGAAGAGCGGTGACTTCAGGAACAGGCTTAGGAAGTTGGAATATCACCACACCGTTGTCATCTGCATTTCCTTGGATTGCCTAAAAATGCCAAGTGAGCATATCACTGTGATGAAATCCTTACATTAGCTGCTAATACTTGCTTCTCTTTTTTCTTTTCCTTTTACATCATGGTTACGTTGACAAAGTTTGCTTGGCACTTTAATCTCAAAAACAGTTTCTACGAAGATTTTCTGCAATGTGGTTTGATATTTGAGTTAATGTCACGTATTTTTTACATAATTTTTGACGGACGTTGCAATACTTGAAAGACGCTATCATTTTCGAGAAAGAGTCAGAACATCGTGTAATGTCGTCAGTAACATAGCAATTGGGTGCAAAATCGTTTGCTTTCGTCTGAGCAACGCGACCTCAGTTATAAAAAGCGTTATAAACTTTTAAGCAAGTAGTTTCTACTTTGTTGCGGCAATCGACCAAGATAAGAGTTTTATGACTGCATTTCATTCTGGCTGCACTGTCCGCAACCCTTCACTTCCCACTAGTTGTAACTGCCAGAAAAAATAACCTTTAAAATTTGCACTCAAATTTCCAAAACGTGCGTGTAAATTACCATTGAAAACGAAGGTATCCTCAATAATTAGAACGATGCAAAAGGCAAAGCACGCATAAAAATCATCGCATTCATTAATACAGTATAGTATTTTCAACGAAATTCTTCGTTCAAGAAAGCAACAGATTTTTGCATAAACCCGCAAGTAACATATCAGAAAAGCATGAAAACCTTTCATTCGCGTATAAAAGGCATGATGATACGTTTTTCAACTTACCAACTGAACTTGAGAACCGTCAACGAGAACAAAAGTCCATTTTGGCTCAGCGCCAAGTTCCTCGGTGGAATACTGAAGCAAATATGATGTTGTCCATTTATCATCTCCAACACTACCTTGCGTTAGAACTTCCACCACAGTAACCGGAACATCGAAGTCAATTTGAAGCCATGTTGCGTTTTTATCGCTTTCATGAGGAGTCCATGCATTTAGTGCAGGATTCTTGGCGTCGAAACCCTCAGTTGCGGCAGCAATATCGATTTTCGCGTTACGTGCGAGATCGATGTTGCTAGAAGCAGTATAAGTCGAACCAGGGATGGGGACATCTGTTAAGGCAACTTAACGTTCAACATAAGCTCTGTGTAACATAAGGCAATAACTATCATTTGCAAGAGATTGAGCGGACTTTATTTTGCTTGAAACCTGATGTGAAATTCAATTGAGTTTAGAAATACGGTATTTGTCCATGTCGCATTCTGAAACGTTTTTTAAAATTAAAAACGCATGTAAATATACAACAATTTTGTGTTCGTTGAACAAATTAATGCCTTAAATGAAATTTAAATTTAGATCACCAAAGCACTTTCCACGCAAATTATGTTGACCAATGAAGCAGCCCCTGACTACTGTCGCTTGTGATCTGAATCACGACGAACTTCCATCAGGCAGAAATACAACATACGTCTGAGTTGAAAACATTTGAGTGGTTCTATCGTTTCCTTAGGTGCAATAGTAATCAACTTCGATCAAAATAGTTATAAAAATAAACTAACGATTGCAAGCGTCCATTCTTTTTTCTTTTTTTGAATTACACTGCTTCATATTCAGATCGTTATGAGCGTAATTTTCCGTACATCACCAGCATTCTAGGTTCACATTCACTTTCGCCGTAGAAGTGCTGAAAAGTCGGCGTAAAACCGATGGCTTACCTCTGTATTGTGTAAGAATGTAACGTTTATCGGTGCACAATGCAACAGGAGCAGTTGTAGTATAAACAGGAGTTATGGCTCGTGTTGTTTCGGGAAACGGTGATGTTGTTGAAATCTTTATGGGCTCAGTGGTTGCAGTGACAGGGGGTTTCGTAGACGAGGAAATTGTACTTGCCTCACTTGAGCTTGGCACCGGGTTTGTGGGGGTTGAAGTTTCTGCAGGCTTCACTGTTGTCGATAGTACTTCAGTGCTGGTTTCGGTTGTCACTTCCGTCGTGGTCGAAATAGATGCAAAGCATCCTTCGATCTCGAACCTCAAAGCAGGACGAACTTTGGTCCATTTCACAGGTCTGATTCGCAACGCAGACACTAGGAGTGGGATATCAAGATATCTAACCACCTCGCTATTGTCATCGGTGTTTCCAACAAAGAACGGCGTGTTTCTACGAGATACCACTGGAAGCCAAATGTTTGAGAGCTTTTGATATTGTACTCTATACAGCGTAACAAACCTATCCGTGCCTTCTCCTCCGCCTTGCGTCACAATTGAGTGAACGTAAATAGGTTTGGCAAAATTGATCTGAATCCAGGAACCATCGTTATCATTGATATCACGCAATGTAGGAACCCAAGCCTGAGGTGAGTTGAGACCTCCAACTCCTTCTGCAGGCGAATTGCTTGAAGCAGTTATAACAGGCTCGTCGATGATTTTCTCAATCCCATATTCAAATCCCAATCTCTCGTCACAGAAATGTGCTTCTTCCGTTGGCTCAGTCGTTTCGACAGTTGAAGTGGTTGAAACAAGATCACCGGATGTGCTTGACGGAGTAGCAACAGAGGATACGCTTGTGGTTTCCAGAACTTTCGTCGTGGTAATAATAACGCTTGATGAAATGCTGGGTGTGCTCGTTCCACTAGGTACAGGCGTTGTTTTCTCAGTTACCTTCGTTGTTGTTTCCTTTGTTGAACCGATTGTTGGAAGGGTGGTGAAAGGCGATGCTGGTTCGGTGGTTGAGGATACAAGAGATGCAGTCGTCGTGGGTTCAATCGCCTCGGAAGAAGTAGGAGAAATCTTCACTGTGGTTTCCGTTGTTGTTTCAACAATAACAGGAACGGTGGTAGAACCCACTCCTAGAAACAAAATTTGCTTTACCAAAAGAGAGTGCAAATCATTGCAATATTACCTAACTTTTCTAACGGAGCAAATGCAGCGCAAAAAAGCCACCTGCAAAGCACTAAAAACAATACGTTTCTTTCAAACTGACAGGATTCTCTCAGATTTACAGAAATTTCAAGAAAAGCAAAACAAAAAGTGCAAACAAATCAAAGAACGTGTTTCTTCGCAAAAAGTCAAGGCCATGTCAAACATTTGAGAGTGATACCAAACATAAAAACTCAAGCATTTTTTCGGGAAATACCCTAATGATACAGGTAGTTCAACAACCAGCAAAGCATCACAACAATAACGCAAAATCAAGTCTAATCATGCACCAACTAGTCAAACAAAACGCTCAAAAACACTATGCAGCACATACAAACTCAAAAAATATGTTGTCAACAAGACACTCTAAACAACCGTTTTCAACCTGACAATTGCACAAAATCAAACAATATTTTTCGTCATGGCACATGTCGAAAAAATGAAGAACATAGGGCTTATTGAACCATTACCCGATCTTGAGCGCTACATCAGCAGAAACAGGCGCACTCACCTCGAGTAGTGTGTTCACTAAAAACTAATGTAGTGGTTGTTGTGCTGCCTGAAACACCTTCCCTGCTGGTCGTTGGCAAGGTTGAGCTGGCAGGAATTGAAACAGAAGATGTAGTACCAGGTGAAGAAGCTGATTGGGAAGTCACTTCCGATATGTCTTCTTGCGTCACAAACACGGTGGTTGTGCTGACGGGCGGAGCTGGTGTGCTTGCAACAGTCACAGATTTTTCTGTGGTTGTTTCAGCTGGAGCAGTGGTGGCTGTCACATCTCCACTGCGAGTGGTGCTTG
>Ga0210059_1006865_pt1 | contig 18181 bp, 14 predicted proteins | sample Ectturendosymbi2_FD_188042 | JGI IMG/M metagenome (GOLD analysis project Ga0210059, IMG submission 188042) | Ecteinascidia turbinata endosymbiont from Florida, USA - Sample 2 (SPAdes) (version 2) | ecosystem: Host-associated > Tunicates > Ascidians > Unclassified | place: Key West, Florida... | reverse complement strand
TGACTTAATTCGCAGTCGCGCTTTCAAGGATTAATTGTCTTGCCACGCTGAGTTAATCGACAGTGTGGTCTGATAGTTTGCTCTTGCTGCGTTTGGTAGAATCTTTTGGTTGTTTCTGTTGTATTTCAAAAACCGTGTTTGACGATCAATCGCCGTTGAAGTTTGACGCCTGTTGGATTTTGTGACAACAAAGTTTGCCCTGATTGATTGCCCTCCGTTTGCGTTGCTGTAGGGAGTAAGAGACTACAGGACTGTAGTGCACGGAGTTCGTAAGGGTCAGGTTTAGGCGAAAGTGCGTCAGGCGCGCGTTTCTGTAATTTTCTGCGGACTAGCTCCTCCACAGCTCGCATCTAAGGCTAGCTGCCGCAACAGTGCTTATTTTCAAAAAGAGGCAAGTTTTACCAATTCACGTTAATGTCAGCTGTGATCCGCAATCAGAATGATAACAATGCGAAAGCTCAGACAATAAATGCTGTTCAGGCTTAACATTTGTGTATACTCACAAATGCTTCATGCCAGCAAGAAGAAATGTCACAAGCCATATTTCCTTACACACATGGTAACGGTCGCACTCAGCTCTTCCAAACTCCCGATGGAAGGGAAACCACACTGGCATCTGGCCCTCAGGATGATAACAAAGCGCTGATCAAACAAACGTCATTTGTAGTCTAAAGTTTGAAGTATTTGAAAAACACACTTTTTTTCGTATAAAACATTTGCGACCACCATCGCTGAAACGTCCATCGCCGAACTATCCTAGATCGGCAACCAGCTGATATCTCGGTGAGGTTCAAAAGCTTTTACCTTGTTCCTGTACCCCACAACTAAATGTTTATTGAAATATTCGGGAACAAAACATTTGCAAGCACCACCGCTAAAACGTCGTGTTGATGATATTCGTACATGGTACTAGTGCATGAACCCGTGTGTGTATATGTATGTGTGACGTGATTGTGCGCGCTTGTGCGTGACAATGACCTCATTCCACTTATTGATAAGGTTACTCTCCGAAATTGGACCCGAATTTATCGCCACTGGGAAATGTAGATATGGGACTAGGGGGATAAAGGAATTAAATTTGTTTCCCCATTTAATTTATGAACTAGAGCAAGAGCGTAATGTACATTCTAAAAGGATCACAATTTTGTACAATGTTGTAGCTGGACAATGGAAACCTTCCCGAACTTTGTAATGACACTAATTTCTTCAAAAACAAGCAAAAACAGTTTACAATTCGCGAACGTCTCAGGGGGAAATCAAGGCATTTCCAAATAAGGGAGAGCCTGAGAGGAACGCCTCGTTCGCCTCCCTAATATCTACCCCTTATTGTGACACTATTTAATAGAAGTGTGGGCATAGGCGGGTTGAGCGCAACTAGTTCACACCCAATACCTTTAAACTCATGCTATAGCAACCCCAATAATTCCCATGAGTCTCGTCACGCCTGGTAAGCTTTCTTGTGAAGACACAATCGAGGCGAGTGGCATCAGGTATATTTCCTTATTCTAACAAAACTTACACTGTAACAAAAGCTAAGAACGCTCCATACCATTCTGTTTTGGGTAACAAAAATGTATGAAGCCAGAAAAGAAAAACGAAATGATCATTACAAAAGAAATTGAACTTTCCAAATTACTTCATTGTTGTTTAATGTGTTGCAAGAGTTGCATTCCCAAATTTTCTGTTCACAACATTCTTTCGCTGAAATATTAGTCTGGCTACACAAGTGAACGTTGGTGAAATCGAATCTCTTCCAAAACTCTTATCGTTTGCTTGCTTGTTTTCTTAATTCTTCTACTTAGGTGCAGATACTTTCTGGAGACATGATGGTTCATAATAGACAGTGCGGCAAATAGTATCAGCAATACGTAGGAACTTAGAACGATTTGTACAGCTGGATCAACTCAACTGAAGCGTGCATTTACTCCTGTTTTTGCATTAATCCAAACATTCAATTTCATTTGCTATGCTGTTGTTTCTGTTCAACCAGCCGCTAACATTTGCAAACTAATGTCTACCTGGCTTTCATGCTAGCTGTTTGTGGTTTTAAAACTCCTCTGTTCCTGGTTTTCATGTTTACCGTGAAAATTTCTCTGTAGGTGGAGTTCATATTTGCTTAACCAACAAACGACAAGGAAAGCAGTAGCTCCGTGCAGAGTAAAATCGATAATAAAACACCAATGAAGAACGTTTTCTCCGCATAGCATTGTTGCTTCCCATTGTCTTCATCCAGGCAAACGTGAGAAACGTACATGGTAGGCAAGGAAAAGAAACTAAAATCTCACCACATCTTATCATATCTGGTAGGAGTCGTTGCTGGAATTTGCTAAAAACAAAACCTTCATCCAGCCGGTTTTTTATTAACAGCAGAGATAAAAAATTACCGCAAAAAGGTTGTCTTCTTATTCATAAAGGCAATGTTTCGCATTTCTAAGGTACAGTAGATTGAAGAATATTTTTGACAATGAATGCAACTTTACCGAGTTACTCACAATAATGACTGTGTCAGCTTCATTGCAACCTCCCGGTTGGCGTTGCGTTGAATGTGCGACTTACCACGAACGGGATGTGCTCGAAGAACAACAGCCATGATATATGTGGCGCGAACAAGAGATGAAAGAGTGATCGCGACGTGTGATCTCTATTGTTGCTTGCTGCCACAGTGCAAAGCTTTGTGTACTTGCCGCTCGGGCTTTACGATCGTACAAAAATAAGTGCTGTGACCAGGATGTGAAGGTCGTGCCGAGTTCAGCCTTCACACAAAGAACGAGCGATCGGTGCGGTTCATTGCAAACAGGAGGGGATGTTGTTGCAACCACTCGGTTGGCGTTGCGTGTGGTATAACGATTCACTACAAACGGGATGTTCGCGAAGAAATGCACCCATGTGTATGTGGCGCATACAAGCAATAAATGAGCCATCTCATCGCGTGTTGTTGCTCGCCGCTGTAGTGTGAAGCTTTGCGCTCTTGCCCCTCGGGCTTTCCGACCGCAACGATTTTAAACCAAGAATTCATTAAAGCAAAGCCTTTTCATAAGAAAAGATTAAACCTTGTTGTGACACTTCACAAAATTCTATTGACAACTAAATGACACTGATCTGAGTTCTTTCCTATTCTTGAAAAAAAAATGCTGTAAAAGCCCAAACGTTTTGAAGCAACTTGGTATGGTTACAAAAATCGGAAATCAGACCTAGTTCGGAATACTAGTAACACTAGTCAGAAGCCATCGGATGATACGAAAAGATAAAGCGTGGTTTTAACCTTTATGAAGAAAGGTGAAGCGGTTGCATTAGTCAAAGGGCGTGTGACACTTGCATGACTCAACACCAGTGCAGGCTATGCACGCAAATGCGAAAGAAAACATAAGAAACACGACAAGAATGAAGAAGCGCTTGAAATAAACACTAACCTAATTACCTTTACCTTAGAAGCACGTTAATAAAAATAATCTGGGCTGATCACCTTCACACAAACCCGCTAAAACATTTTTGCCTACCACCAAGTCTCAGTATTACGCACTAATTATCATAGTCGGTAAAAGTAATTACTAATAACCAAAAGATTCCTAGTGTAAACTTCTTGTTAAGTAATTTCAAATACCACAAAAATGGCACAATTTCAAATGTGACTAACACTAGAATTTCATGTTCTGTTGCTGGAGCCACTGCACAAAGGTATACAAATGTGTTTATAACCCATTGTGCATGTCGATTTTTGTCGATCTTATGAAACTTCATTTGTGGCTCTTGAAAACGCTTGAAACATCTATAGAAGTGAAAACCATTTTGGAACTGAGAAAAATGTTTGGAATTATATTTTCCCTGCCTTTTTGAAATGAACTCAGTCGTTTTTTACTAAATACCAAATGCTTCTTGACTGCATGAGTAGATTTGATGGCGTTCATGCAATTTTATTGTTGAGCACATGGATAGGCGGGTACGTTTGCGATTGCTGATCAGTTAACTTTGTTATGAGTTTGCGTCAAATATGAAAGCAAACTACATGTTTTTCAATTCTTTACTGTATCCCGCCGGAACAAACATACACTTCATGCCAATAGCACATAGCATCATCTCTGCTTATTCGACTTTGCAGCTCTACAAGTAGCTATCTTTGGCTGAAGTGAGAAAAGCTTTGAGCATAGTTTGGATTCACGCGTGTGGCCTCAGTCATAGACTTCTTGAGATTAGTCACGCGTGTTACTTTGCCCAGAGAGATTCCTTAACCTTCCTCAGTTAACGTCTTTTTTGTTACGCTGTTGGTAATATAAGGCGCACAAAGCCAAGTCGCATTCTCACCTTACCATGGTTTCATAAATCGTAGATATACAGCGGCCAGTTTCCAATTGAATCATAAATCATATTAGACGTACAGAGGCTAGTTTCCAATCGATTTGTAATCCGTGCGTGTGCGTTAAGCCGCTGTGCTGCAAAAATTTCTGTCAGCCATAAATACAAAAACTGGGATCGAAAGTGCATCATCTAACTTCTTGCCACAATGATACGCCAAACCAGGGATAAAATGGGAGAGATGACTTTGTTTCAAACTCACATTAGCATTTTCACTATATGGGAGTTTGTCGCGACCTTTCTCAAGGTAAAGGACAGGCCTACAGCACAGCATAGGGTCCGGGAAAGATTTTCTTGCGGCTTGCGAGAGCTTTCTCAGTTGCAGAAAATGTTGCAAATTCTTGACCTCGCATAAGTAATTGTCGCTTCAGAATGTCTTGCCTTCTGCAAAGAAACCTCCACATTGAAATGAAATAGACTTTTAGGCCCGCCGCAAATTCATGTTGATAACTTGGCCCTTCGAGCTTTCTGAGTTTTGCAGGCGTGGAATAGGATGAAACAGAAAAGATGCTTCGCATTTATGCCTGTGACATAAAATGCTTTAGAATCGAAGTACAGAGAAGAAGATTTTCGTAAGAGAGCAACCTTATCTTTTTTATTTGCAAACTTTTCTTGTGGTTGTTTCCCAAAAATGTGTGGTTTTCATGATGCTCGTAAACGTTGCGTAACGAGTGGTCTAAGATAGAAATCTTGTTGATAATTATACAGGACCTTGTCTACTAAAACTAGCTGAATATCAAGAGCAAACAAGACTACTCCGTGATTTTTCTCACTGATACTGATGCTTGTTTCCTAAAACTCGTTGGAATTGAAGTGCAAACAAATTCAAGTTACAACACTTAAAAATGTTTGTGTATGTTGATGCTTATCTTCAAATTTGAATATGTTGCGTCCAAAGCTATTTTGTACTGCTTTTTAGGTTTTCGTTGAAGAAGCAAATTTTGGTTCAATAAAAATGTGTAATAGAAGAATCTTTGTAGGTTGGATGTTTCGCGTAGAGATTGACATTTTTGTGTATATTTCAAGTTTAGTGGGTATAAAGTACAGGTTTCGTGTGCAGCCGAAAAACCTTGGTAGAAATTTCGTATCTCCGCGTTGTGTAATATTGGAATAGTTATGCAGGTTGCAAGTATGGAAAATCTCTAGGTTGCAATCAAATAGAACAGAACCACGGGCCTTTCATGCTCACCTAATTTTACCGCACTGATGCACTAAAGAGTGGCAGAATCGGAGTGATCTTGCTTATATCAATTCATAATATGCACCTTTTTCTGAAGCGGCCTGGAGAAAACATCTAAAGTGAAAAATGCTTTTATGACATCATAGCAAGTGTCCGAAAACCACAATTTCACTTAGTGCAACATTCCTAGTCGAAGGCAACATCCACTGAACAATGATTACAAGCGCAAATCACAAATATAAAAAAGTTGCTGGCTGCATTGAAGTAAATTTATAATGCAAATTGATTACGCAAAATACAGAGATAAAAATGTTGCAAGTTCCATTCAAAGCGATTCAAACGCAAGACCATTACTTTTTGTCTAACTGGTGCAGGATTCCTATGTTGAAAATGGAGGGATCTCCTTCTTTCAAACTCATAATTGACGCTTGCTACACAAACACTTTGTATTTTTGTTTTGGCACACTTACGCAGATTACAAGTATAAACACGGTAGGGGTTGCATTCAAATTGTTTTGTTAAGCAACATGGTATTGTTCACCTGGTTTATGCAACATTGATGTAAGCCAAATAATGACTGTAAATGGAACCTATCTGCTTCTTACTTCAAGTTGAAACTCATATTAGGCAGCTTGCTAATCTGTGAGTAAAATATTTATTTCTTTGCGTGTATTTTCAGCAAGATCATTTTTTATTTTAAGATATAGTGTTGTTGTGGAAGCACTCCGTGAAAATGAAATGCAAACAAACACAAACTGCACAAGCCAAAAAGGTTTTCATCATTTTCAAATCAGTGGAATTGGAGTACATTCTAAGTGATTCTTTATGAAAGTTCATCTAGTTTATGCCTGTCAGTTGTGCTTGGATCATATTACATTTGTTTGTGGCGTTTTGTATTACTGTTTATGGTGAGCGATTGATTTTCAAAAAAGGAAAGTTGATAATTTTTCATTATTTCCGAAATGTGAAAACATGTTTACGTCTGTACCGAACGCGTACTGACATATGTCAACCACCCACCTAAGCTTTTTAGAAAGAGTCCACAAATCAAAAAATAGGGTTCTGAATTTAAAAAAATTCGAGTCAGCAAACCAGGCAGAAGCAATTAGCAAAGCCCTGATCTCAGCCACGCAGGCTAAATAGCAAAAGACCAAGCTTCGCGATTTTTCCTACTGTTGCTTCTCTTTCAAAACTTGTTGTAAATGATGTGCAAACAAGCAAAAATTACAAAATATACTTTTGCATTCACACACATTTTTTCAAATATTGTATATAGGCTATTTTCCAAGAGCCTACTGTATTTCGTGTTTGCATGCTTCATTTGATTAGTGCAACCTGTAGGCTAGCCCATACCCGAGTATACTTCGCGATTTTTCTTATTGTTGCTGCCTAAATTGCGTTTAAATTCAAGCGATAGGGTCAAGAAATGCAAAAACAAGCTATCTATTTTTTGCATACTTTTCCTTTGATTGTTTTCCCAATAAGTCTATTTTTCATTATGCGTGGGCGCATACAGCAAGCATATGGATATTCCCTACTGATGCTTGTCTTCTAAAACGAGTTGGAATTGATGTGAAAACTAGCAACAGTTACAAAAGCAAAATACGCTTTTTATTCACACACATATCCACATTTCTGGTGGGGTCTTTTCAAATTTTTCTACTTTGCATGTTTCATGTGAAAAATAGTGCAGTGTGTAGGATAACCTATAGCAGAGCATACTTTGCGATTTTTCTTGCTGATGCTTGTCGCCTAGAGTGCGTTGGACTTCAAGCATAAAACCAGGAGCCGTGAAAACAACAAACATTTTTATATGCAAACTTTTCCTTCGATTGTTTTTCAAATGTTTGCACTTTTCAAGATACTTGTGAAGAGTCCACAAGATGGTGGCGCAAATAACAAGCTTTTCGATATTTTTTCGGCATTGACTTTTTTGTTATTTTATTGGTCAAATCCACGTGATATTTTCGGAAAGTTTGTACTGTTCACGCCTGTCGGTTGTGCCAGCATTCAAAAGCTATCGCGCGTGCGAAATCTGTGTCGAGTGTGAATCCCATTGGTCATCAAGCTGTCCGCAGGTCAATTAACAACATCGTTACGGAAACCCTGGACCTACTTTGCCGGTTAACTTCAGTTGGTCGTCACTTGAAAATTATTTCAAAATTTTCATTAGTGAAGGAACTGTAGAGACACTTGTGCAGCACACAAACAGTATGCTGACCCTTTTGCGAGAGAATGTGCATGCTAAGTACACAGCAACATTCCAAAACACAGACGTTGTTGAAATACAAGGGTTGATTGGTGTTTTATTATTGCAAGGGGTAAAACATGATAATCATTTGGCTTCATATAACTTTTCGATATTCAGCTTTGGGCACCTTCGTACAGGGCAGCGATGTCTGAGAGAAGGTTTTGCTTTTTGTTGCCATGTCTGCGCTTTGACAATAAACAGACGAGGACAGTGCGAGAAGCTGAGGACAAATTTGCCGCAGTCAAGGAAATATGGGAACCTTTCGTAAAAAACTGTCAAGATATTTATTGCCCTCGTGAGAACGTTACGGTTGATGAGCAGCTTTTGGATTTCAGAGGCAGGTGCATTTTTCGAATGTATATTCCAAATAAACCTGCCAAATACGGAATAAAACTCATGATGGTTTGCGATTCGAGATTATGCTTTATGCTAAATGCTATTCCTTACTTGGGTAAATACACCAGAAGAGTCGCAGATGCTGACAATATCCGCCAACACGCAGGTGATTATAATGCTGCATCTGCTGCTGTGGAGTCAAAGCCTTTGGCACAATATGTAACCGAAACATTGGCCAAAGGATACAGTGGCAGCGGCAGGAATGTCACTGCAGACAATTGGTTTACGTCGGTACCTCTCGTAAAATCTTTGCGAGACGATTTCTGCCTTACTTATATGGGAACTATTTGTAAAAACAAAAAAGAAATACCTTATGAAATGCTCGACAAGAAAAACTTTGCCTCTGGTCAGAGTGCTTTTGGTTTCTGCAGAGACATGACCCTAGTCACTTACGCAAGCAATACGAGCAAAACCCAGAAAAAGCTTGTTTATCTTGTGTCCTCAATGCTGTTGTTTTTCAACACTTGTCAAAAAGTGATAAACGGGGTTGGTTGACCAGATGACCGCCACGGTCTTTCTCCAATCCTATATGACACAGTGCCCGTCTTTGTTTGCACTGATCAACTATTGTGCCATTGTGTTTTCATTTGCTCTAATGTTCACTAATGGTTGGTTTACAGCATGCGTTGGCTTCTATGGTGCTTCTGCTTGTTGGCTGAGTCATATGAAACAATAAACCATTACCATTACCAGCAGACGAAGCATAGTGAAGCGCTGGCGTACGAACACGATACAACAGCGTGATGCAGCACATAGTTGCACAAAGCGCAGTCGCAATTTTTGGGCCACCGCGGGCGGTAGCAGCATTCGCCCATGAGCTGAGTGCTAAGTCCCTTGCTCAAGTTCCTTGCGGCGAGAGGGATCGAACTTCACAATTGAGAGGCCAGGTCTTTACCTAAAGAGCTATCCGGCCACCCTTATGTACATAGGTAAATGGGGTAAATAACTAGGTTAAACCAGTGGTTCTTAACCTGGGAACTACTGGTTTAACCTAGTTATTTACCCCATCCACCTATGTATGTAAAGATGGCGACCACCACCTGCAAAGCAATCTGATGTTACGACCAACGTGAACAAACCAGTATTGCAACAGGTCATGTAATACTTTGCATACTTCCACAGTTGCAGCCAGGAATGTGGGCCGAAGCCGGCGCTCAAGCAATTTTGGATGATTGGAGCCGGTGACGGAGTCAAACACTTCTATGTGGAGGAGCCGAAGCCAGAGCCGGAGGATGCAATTTGGGTTCCGTTTCCATAGCCTTGCTTTGTGGGGAAGCGAATTAACATATTGCTGAGCGAGTGGGGATTAAGAAATTTGTAACATCAAAACGGGAAATCGAAATATGTGAAAAAACCTTTGCAGCACTTATGAATGCCAGGATTGCCGTATGCGTGCATAATTCTCCTCGTTCTTGCGTTGATCGGGGGTTCTCAAAACGTTTCGCATATGTCCCACTATCCACCAAGCATGTCATTCTGCGATATCTCATCTGTGTCGGTGTGGTAGTACAATGATACACACAAATTGTTTTTCACTTTGCTCCAGAACAAATAATTTTGGAGCCGCTGCCGTAACCAAAACATTTAGGTGTTGGAGCCGGAGCTGGTGCAAGAAACTTCAAATACCTGGAGCTGGAGCCAGTGCCTGAAATTTGTGCTGCCGCTTCACAGCGCTGTTCACATTCATTTAAAAACATGGAAGGGGGTTGTGTTGTTGGGGCATTTGACAACACCGTAACCTTTCAGTAGTTACAGCACAATACCCAATAAGGTCCGGAATACGATTGACTGTTTACAGAAAAGCATCAATGCACATATTTATAAGAACCAGTATATTGAGTAATGGGAACAAACTACGTTTTGTGCATTTTGTCGTAAAGTCACTTCGCAGTCAGTTGAAGAGAGCGTCGCAAGTGATTTTAAACTTATAAAGATGATTTTTACCACATAGCCTACACAGCGATCCTAACTGCATATACAGTAAAATTGCTGTGCGCAGATACTGGAACACAAGCAAATATAAAAAACTTGAACTAACACGTGTCAATAATGTTGTAATAGATATGAGTTTCAGTGCGGTTCTAAACCAGCAAAATAAGAACTATTATAGAAAAAGACAGAATACAGAATATAACAGCTATACACAATTTCAGAAACAAATAGAATATAAGAAAATTAGAATATATGAAATAAAATTAAAATATAACAAGCAATAAAAAATTTTAAGGCTGTAGATGCGTAAAAAACTGGTTTAAGACGAAAACAGTTATGCAGTTAAGTATGGAAGAAAATTACGGAAAGGAAATGTTATAATTTGTTGGGAGAAATGCAGTGACATTGTAAGAAAACTGATTGTCAAGTCCTAAAATCAGGATTTTTCAAACAACTCAACAACTCAAACGTGTCAAAAATGTATATATAGCAACAAACAACTCTTAAATGTTAGCGTGACCGTTAGTATTCATTTATCACTGGTGTGTTCAGACAAATAACAGCTACATCATATCTGTTGTGTAGTCCAAGAGCTTTTTCTGCAATTCATGCAAGTGTGAACTCGGTTTCTAGACCTCATTTTGTTCCGTTGTGATTACAGGCGAAGGCCTCACGTGGGCACAAGTTGCTCCGTTTGGAATAATCGGCAGTTTTTGGAAGTATTTCGGGAGTTTCAGGAATCGCTCACTGCATTTAAAACAAACAGTGGTTGATAACAATTGACTGCTTCAAACAAAACTATGAGGGAAAAGCAAGTACAAGCCTAATATTAAAGGCAACAAGTAACAGCTGTAATAATTGCGAAGGCGAACGATGGCAGCAGTCGTTACAAAGCTTTGAATTCTTCATTAAAACACTTGCAACAGCTTTCTACTTGTTACGTGCAGTTTACCGAAGAGAATTCTCTGGGGTGATGTTTTTACAGATTATCCGGCTATATAACTTGCAAAAATGACAGTTAAGTTTGGACCAGAACCTAACCATGTTGATGTCATCATCCCGTGTGGGTCCTGCTTTTGTACTATTAAAAAGAGGCTTAGAAACAACAAACTGCATCTCAGCGTTTAATGCCAGACGCAAGTGTCCTTCCCATTGTTTTAATAGTTTCGGACATTTTATTAAAATGCCCAACGGCAAAAATAACAAGCAAAATATAGTACTTACATTTTACATGGTCCATCAATATCTCATATACTTTCAATATTAAGCTGCGCTTTGCTAATAATAAGTACAGACCTGCTACTACTTTTCTCCTAAACTGCGTGCCCAAAATACTGTCTCCGTCTCCTTTTTGTTGAAAGGATTTTTTTTCTCACAGAGGAAATCATTTCTTGCCTAAAAGACGTCTGAATTTGCATTTGTTTTCAACCGCACCTTCGTGTCAGTTCGTAAAACCAACTGTAAATCATGAAAGGCCTTTCCAAATTTGAAGTAAGTTTTCTTCTCACGAAGTTCAACTTACGTAATGTTTCGGAACTGTGACCAAACTACTCTGTGACTCAGTTCAGCTGCTAGACTTTTCTAGGTTTAAAACAATCTCCACAGTCATAGTATATGAGATCTCCGCAATTTCGATGCACTTGTGCCATAAATGCATCTAACACGCTGAATCTCGCTTTCTGGACTTGCGTTAATTTTGTGTTAACTCGAGCTGTCATCCGTTGTCGGTGTTTGAGCGGCGTTTGACAGTTAGTAACGACATCACCAGACCTCCCCAATCCAGCCCTCTCTTTCCCCGAAGGTTAAGAGCATGCCTGGATACAACAAGTATCGGGTGTAGTCACGAGTTTTTCCTATCCCTACTTCCTAACTTTTCCTCTTTGGGGCAAGGAGTGAATGAATCTCCGTAGTGATTACTGCGGTATATATAGCATTAACGCTATCAGCAACGTTATTTTCAGCCATAACAGTTTTCATTATTTAACGGTTGTACGAATAGAGTCACACTCATAATTTTTATTTTACAAACACTTCACAATGGTTTACATGCCATCGTTATTTCATTTTGTTTAAAACTTGGTTAACTTTGTTATAATTCGCCTCATCGTTTGCATGTTTTTCTAAACGATTCGTTCGCAGATACATGGACAAGCACTTAACCTCAACGCTTCGCATCGTCATGTTACACAATTTACTAAAACAATATTTTCCACATTTATGAAAGTTTAGGCACTTTACGTTTTATGATTTTTATACAATTTTCATCAGCAAATAAAATATTGATTGTTTTAGGTTTTCATATTTTTTCTTCATGATTTTATTTTTGTTATATGGCAGTTTTTATACTTTATTTACATCTCTCTGTTGTGACGTGTTTCGCATTGCCTCGGTACGTATTCCTGATGCATTCACATGCTTCACACCTTGATGAATTTTTAGCTTCAATGGCAGGTTTAGGTAGACATCGAAGCGGTTTGGACGATAATCACGTGAGGTTTACGCGAAGTGCGTTTGTACAGTCGAGCGTTTGGGTGCGTTAGGCAGTTCATCAAGCATTTGGTTCACTTCTTGGCCAAGCTTAGCATCATATTTAGGAAAGGTATGCAAGTTCGCAGCAAGTGCGTAATTCGCTTCTTGCGCTCGCATCGCACTATAATTCATTTCGTCAACCGGTCGGTCGGCATATGTTACATGCGGCTTCCATAAATATTCATGTTGCGACAGATTTGATGGCAGATCATGTACATAATCAATATGCACTGAGGTATTGGTGACCCTTATGCCAATGTAACTTATGGCCGTCTTGCCTTTGTTGTGTTTTCGTAATGGTAGGTTAGCAGTTTTGTTCTTCATTTTTAGGCCAATCCATTCCAGAATAATCCGGAACACTTCATCGCTTGACTTGTTTTCCAATGCTTCGTTAACTTCGCTTGACAAGCAGTATCCTACTACTTGTAAATACCGCTTTACTTTAGTTTGGCTTTTCGCACTTAATCATAAATTGTCTAATATTTCCATCCGCAACACATAATAATTTATGTTAGCTTTCATTCGATTGGTTGTCAGGTTTTTCAATGAAATGCCACTTTGTAATATAGCATTCATTTCTTTTTGTTTCTGCCATTACCAATAATGCTTTTTTCTTTAACTCGAATTGTTATACCACTTTCAATTTGCTCATATATTTCATTTGCTGATGTCATTTCTTTTAACCATTTCATCAATTCATTACATACTAACGTATTATCATCATAATGCACATAAATTTGCACTTCCTTAAAAATACATCTGCGTTTTAAAAGCGCTTCATGCAAATGTTCTATTTTCTGCCTGATTACAGTTGACAAATTCTGCAAAATGTAACAATCAATTAATTAAATTCTGCAACGCATAGCTGTACAATGAGCAATACAAATTCGGATACAGTTTATAAACACAACATACACTAGAATATTAAATGCCAATCACTCTTAAGCGTTTGATATCACATTCTGCTTAACATTATCATTTTGTCAATCAATTTCTTCCATCTCGTTATTTGATTCAGACAATGGGTCATCGGCATAATAAGATGCTGGGATTGTTGAATGAGTCATTAGATCTTCTTTGGGTGGTGCACTTGGGAAGGTTAACGTGTCATAGTGATTTTGATCATTCGCTTTGTTTCTTGTGTTGGGGTTACAGCTTACCACAACAATACAGTGTATTTGGTGCTAGTTTTCAGCCGCGATCATAAAAATGTTTGAAACGGGTAACAAACAATATTGCATAGCATTCAAATGACTTGCAAGCAGGTATTCTCACAGAACTGCACATTCTATCTTTTTGCCAGCAAATCCAGCAGCATGCGCAGAAAGTCTTGCCCAGTAAAATCCTCATGCACAAGCTTTAGAAAGTAACAGGGCGTAGGTTGTGCTTTTGAAAAGCTGAAAACGTGGCCTTGCGATGCAATTGCTGAACCACAGCCACTTTGTGGCTTTCCTTTAAAATCGTGCGCGCAATTCTTTCAGAAAACTCTTTTACATTGGCAAGGTGCCACAGGTTATCTGTTACACACAACATGAGGACTCATCTAAAATTCCAGGTGTTGTTGATCTTTGCGTCCACTAAGGCACATCTTCATCTGGACAAAAAACATCCAGTTTGGATAAATCCCGAATTGTCAATCACGCAATGAGCTAAACAGCTGAAATGCAATGCGTGACAAAAATTACAACACGAAAAAGCAACCAAGTATTCAGATCAACCAAATACTTTACCATGTGGTGCTAATGAATCAATAGCGAGGATGGATGTTCCTGCGTGCTGTCCATCAATCTCTGCCACATTTTCACAATTTTCTTTCGTTGGTCCAGCAATGCATTTATATTGACCTATGATATAAAGACGTTACTTGCAAGAAATCTAAAAGTTACTGAACTAAAAATTCAAACGAACAACCAAGTATCTCCAAAACATGGAAAGATTCGCTGCAGAAAAATCCTCTAAAACGGCCAAGTGCCTAATGTTGCAAGAAATAAAACATGGAGGAAACGCTTAGTATCATTTGTCGAGAAATACTGTGCGAGACAACCTGGTCAAGAGTATTTCTTTGGTTTTCCAGTGTCTCGACCTTTCCTTGAATAAAACCAGCTGCGGTTTGCGTCTAAACTCATCTCAACTTAGTTGCTCATCATAATAAATTGCAGGTTCTGGTTAAACAACAAAACAGCTATGATTGGTACAATGGAACTGCAATGAATTACCCAATTTATCTAGTCAGTCATGTGCCCGAGTCATATTCTACGAGTAAGAGTCTCAAGCCCTTCGAGTCAGAGTCATCTAAAATTTTTTGAATCGAGTTATGACTTAGTCGAGTCGAGTCACAAGAACTGTTAAGTCACTTCGTGTCATTGATTTGCAAGCTCAAGTAAATAATAGAGTCAATTGAAATTTTCCACTTTTCTTATATTTTCTTTTGCTGCAAAATATCACCCAACGAATTACAAAATGGTGCGCAACAAGCGACAGAATGGCGCCCAACAAGCTGCAAAACGGTGCCTAGTGTTGTTTCAGCGCTATTGTTACTAGGTTATTTGGTGAAAACAGCTTCCATTTTACTTCTCTCTTTCACTCTCAGTGATTTCCACAACTCTAGCCCAACCTTCATGCAAGAAATATTCTTTCTTGTCCTTGGGTCGTCAGGGTCCTCCAGTGGTTCCAGCAGAATGGTGCCACCCCCCACTCCTCAAACGAATCATTGGCCTGGCTACAGCAGCGTTTCCCTGACCGACTGATCAGCCGCAGATGTGACCCGCAGTGGTCGTCGCCGGACTTGAACCCCCCAGATTTTTATCTGTGGGATACCTTAAGGACAGGGTCTATAGGTACACTTCATGCACGTTTATTGTCTTGCCCCATACTTGTGTTCCTTCTTTCGTGCAATTACGCTTGCTTGAAAAACTAATTCGCGATGAAACTACTTTGTTTCTTATGTTGCGTGCTGAACGCTTTGATAGGATTTATTCTTGAGCTTTTGACTGGATGAAGAAAATGGAATGTAAAAAATTGTTTTGAAGGAAATAAATCTCTCTTTTTGCTGCCGAACTTACTGCTTATGTAAAGATTTCTAAATAAATGCTTTTATTTCACACTGACGCACAACCATTTTACATGTAAATTTGCCTCTCGGATTTTTTTCTCTTTGATGTGTCCGGTGCTTCTGATAACATTATTACCTGAAAAACAGACGTGCCGAACAAACATCGAAATATATTCAGACCGATGATTGTAACAGTACTTACCAAAAATCTTTCGTATGTCTTTGACTTCAATTGTTCGTCTAAATCAGTGGTTCCCAACCCGTGGGTCGTGTAGAGACGGCGGATTTGATTGGGAACCAATCTGTGGCCGTCAGAGGGTCTGTGAAGTATTTGTAGGCGAAGATGGTGGTCGCTCAAGGAGCACTGGTGTTTATAATCCTTGTTCACACTGAGAACGAATTTCGCGTGAATGATCATCTTTATTTCTTGCTGACTCGGATGAACTCAAACAGAATAGAAACATAAGTTTATGAGACGTCTCGAAAATGAAACAAATGATACTGGCTCTCACATCTCTCTACATCAGTGTTCCTTTCGTATGTCTTTGATTTCAATTGTCCGTCTGAATCAGTAGTTCCCAACCCTTTTTCTTCCATTTCCTCAAAATTTTTCCCCCCTTTTCACTTTCGACACATCGTTGTCGTCCCCTAAGCCAGATAAAGGAAACACAAGGTAGTATTGTTTAAAGAATTATATTTAAAGAAATTGATACATACCATGGTCCCAGTACCATTATAGCACAACAAACAATTGCATTACGACGTTGATATTACGTTCAGAATTCTTGTGAAAATAATCCACACTGTAGCCGGCAGATTGTTGATCCAGATTTGAAATAAATTTGCTTTAGCAACAACTTCCAACGATCATAGTAAATTGAAACTTGCAAGAAACTAGCAAGTCATATTAGTAGGCTACTGAAGTGAACTCAATGATCGATTAGTGGTTGAGCGCTTTCACCCTCCTTGTTTTGTTTTGCCCCACTGCCGCCCACTTTGTTTTGTTCGCCCCCTTGCTCCTCAAAATCGCCGCCAAGGTGGCGATTCCGCCCACTTTGAGAACCACTGCTCTACATCTACATTGTCATCTGCCGTGACTCGAAATTCGTATGTCTTAACGGCGCATCGCCCCACCGCGCACGTGGTGCGTTCGATTAAGTGTGATTTGCACTGAAATTTCCGACACCAAGCTGCGGGCAGAAACCCGTCCGCTACAGTCGTCACCCCAAAGTGGGTTGCGGATGAGTTGCTGGGGGGGTGGCGAACAGCAGTCTCAATACTTTGCCGAAGGCTTGAATTTTTAGAAGTGTGGATATCAACATTTTGTGTTACTTCAGCAAAACCGAGAAACTGGCAGATTTCTGTGAATTTCACATCATGTTCGTTATAATTCTTATCTGATTTCCACAAATCATTTCGATCGACCTTATGTTTTTGCAGAAATGCGCAACCACCAGAAAACCTAAGCGCTGCCCATTGATGGTGACATTACGTCAGCCTTGTGAACGTCTGTACTGCTCTGAATACGTAGCTGCAATTCCAACAAAACAACCTATATTCTTATCGTTACAATTCCGTACATTCATCATTTTGCGTTGTAATAGTTCAAGCTCATCATTCCATGACGAAGTAGCGTGTAGTTGACAAATGGGTCTTACCAGCAGGCCTAATAAGTGATGGAGACGTGCATGTGAAATGCATTGACAACTGTATGGGCGTCCGCAGTAAGTTTCCAGGGGAGGCAACCAGGGTTGCCAGATCACTTGACATTTTTTCAAGGAGGTTTTGTCGTTTTGTGATTATTCAATTTTCTAAGCTAATTTCAGAACTTTTTCACGTATGGGAAAGTCAAGCTAAGCTAACCATGTACGTAATTGAAAACCAAACAATACTCATAATGACGACACAACTGTTCTTGTATAGTTTAACTTTTAGTACTACAGAACTGTTAAAGATGGAAAAAGACTACACATTTTTATGTTCAATTACATTGTTTAATCTTGATTCTTGAATGTTCAATGTAATCAGTAGGTCCATTCGACTGCAGAGTAATGTGCTCCTGTTTGGTGCCGCAGTACTCATACCCGCCTCATTGACCCCACCATCAACGACGCCTTGCGAATTGTGACAGGATGCCTGCGACCTACACCAGCGGTCAACCTTCCAATCCTCGCAGGCATCCAACCTGCTGAGCTTCGTCGCTGAGGAACCACACTATTTCTAGGACGCCGTGCCATGGAGCCTGGACACCTGCTCCACTCAGCGCTCACCTGTCCATCGAGTGCTGTTGCATGGCGCCTCAAATCGAGACACCCATTTGTACCCGTCGCACAACAACTCATCAGTTTTTCTGACAACAACAACATACGTGCGGCGCAGTGGGCGGATCATCAATGGAACTCGGAGTGGACGGACAATCCCACAAGACTCCGCACTTCAATTCCAGATACCGGTACACACACACCCGGAATGACCCTCCCAAGAAGAGCCT
>Ga0210059_1006864_pt1 | contig 18183 bp, 19 predicted proteins | sample Ectturendosymbi2_FD_188042 | JGI IMG/M metagenome (GOLD analysis project Ga0210059, IMG submission 188042) | Ecteinascidia turbinata endosymbiont from Florida, USA - Sample 2 (SPAdes) (version 2) | ecosystem: Host-associated > Tunicates > Ascidians > Unclassified | place: Key West, Florida... | reverse complement strand
CCGTTTGAGCCATTAAACAGCTCTCTAGCGCAATCGGCGGAGGAGCTAGGGCGTTGGTAAGGCAACTGAAATTGCTGGTTTTAGGCTGAAATCAAAGTACGAATATATCGTACCCCGGTTCTCAAAATAAAAAGAAAACAATAGCAAGACCGCAACCATTTCCAGCACTCTCACCTGGAGGGACAAGCCCATCAAACTTGCGAGGAGACCAAGCTTTGTCTGGATCCTACAAAAAAGCTCAGATTAGGCTTGTTCTGCAAAGGTGAAACCAAAAACTGTTTCAGGTCCATGCTTATCTATACGCCAGCTGGGACACTTATACTGGCAAAAATTAAAATCTATTAGATTTTATGAACAAGGTTGATTTCAACGAGTAGGCCTAATTTTTGGAAAAGTGCAAGTAGAAATGGAACATTTGCATAATTCAATACAAACTCCACACTTGTCGGCAAACATGTGATGTTTTTTCGCTTTACTTTTAATTCCTTTTTTTAGTCTCACACTGCAGTTATATTCTCTCTAGCCGCAAAGGGCTCAGTGCGACAGGTCATCCAGGTCACATCGCAGTTGCGAATGTTTGTACAGCGAAAGTGGCAGCAACAAAAAGTGAAGCGTAACCAGTCTTTCAGTAGTCCTTGCTTCCAGTCTACATCACATGTGCACGTGCTGCACAAGGAAGAAGCTTTTCGCTTCCCCACGAAATGCCAGCCTTGGTGGAGCGAAAGGCGGGACCACTCTCACCAAAGTTTGGACGGTAGTTATTGAGACGTTGAGCGAAATTGTCATGAGAGCGTAAAGCCAACTGTATATACGAGTGAACAATTCTCGTCACACCATTTTTGTTTTCTGGCTACTAGCCTGTTTACAAGTAGAACCTACGAACGATACTCAACAGTACAGCTTGGCTACAATAGCAGACAATCGCAAAAAAAAGTTATCCGTAAACGCGGCAACGAAACAAATGTTGCTTACTATGGAAGGTGCGGCATAAGTGATGACAGAAGATTTGGGAGGTTGTTTTGCGTCACGGACCAGCGTGCCATCTCTTATGTTCTTGTATTCCTTTCTGCACAAGTCGGGGTCGCGGTTGTGTGCCCTGACGTTGTCTGGCACGAAAAAAAATGCTATCAACAACAGTTCCCGTGTATTTCACTCTCGGCTTCTCCTCGGGTCTCTGTTCTAGTCTCGCATCTCCTTCATTTCGAAACGCACGACAGTTGTTTTTCGGTGATCAGCATTTGATGCAGTCCCACCGAAAATTTCGCTGATCGCTTCGAAAAAGTTTAAACCTGCGGAACTTCGCCCACCGCTTACGGATTATAAAGAAAAATGCATTGCGTCAAAACTCCAGAAAGAAAGTAACACTGATGTTTCCCAAATCAAAATTCGAAATCCTGTAAGAGGACGATTCCTATCATGTCAATTACACTTGAAAACACCTGTAAGAATTTATGTACATTTTAACAATGAATCGACGTGTATAAACAGATTCGCAGGCCTCCCAAAATTTTAAATTTACCCCTATGAGGTTGATGGAGTCTGGGGAATCTAAAGACTGGACAACAAAATGGATATTGGCAAAAAGTTTCCCATCTGCAGTATTCTACACGCTCTTGCAAAATGGATTGCTTTCTCTATGGATTGGAAGCATACAAATTTTTCCATTTTTGTTGAAATGCTACTAATTTTTCTAAAATTTAATTATACTGAGCTTAAACCCACCTTTCTTAATCTACGAGAGAACTAGTACCCTACGTACACGCTTTCAATGTTGGCGGATAAGGTTAAAGGAGCATTCATAGAGTATTGGTATGACTAGGCTGAAGTTCAGTTGTATGGGCAATTACCTTTTTAGCTGTGTTTTTGTATCATTTTTGTTGGTTGGTCTTTTATTGGTGGACTGGTGAGCAAATGTTTTTTAACATCTTTTGAAATGTAGGGCCACAGCCACAAAAGTTTGCGCACTGCGTACATACTTTCCAAAGAGTTACAATTACTGTAGGTCACCGTGTGTATACATTGTAACAAAGCTGATTTTGAAAAGTACAACTTCTAACGACCTTAGAAGTACAGTATACAACGGCTATAACTATTGCAAACATATAAATAAAAACCAAAGCCTTATAGCGTTCTGAATGTCTGCACACAATGAAGGTGCCTGCCATCAGCAAAACTGACGTTCAATCATGACATCTGTTGTAAAACTGATAATAAAAATCTGTTCGAATCTGAAAGAACCAAACAAATTTTGTGCCTTCCCAGGTTTGAAACAAATGGGCGATGATTTTCATAAACTAAATAAAAACACGACCTAAATTTGTCAAACAGAAATCTAACGTCGCACGTTATGATCGCATGATATACGACGACATTCGAATCAACTTACGTCTGTAACTAAACGAGTATTCCTCCTTTCGCAAGCAAGAGTTGGAGTCGATTCCATTGGTCACGTGAAAATGGGCAACAAATCCGAACTGCGTCTTGTGAACAAGCCAGCTCACCTGTTGATAAAGAGTACTGCATGTACTGGAAGGGCAGGCGTGTTATTGGCGATATCGTATCGCAAACAAGGCCAAACAAATATGCTAACGATTTTTTGGTAAAGCCTGTAAAATTTCAGTGAAACGCTCCATTTCAAATATCACTTTTTAGGAATGCCTTTCTACTGCAACATTTTGCACAGAAAAATGTTTTAGTTTTCTGTAAATAGCTTTGCTGCAGTCTAGATTTCTTTTGTTAATAAATCAACTGCAAACGCACATTTTTCACTTAACCACCTGCTCGAAAACGAAAAGACCATTGGACGCGTTAGTGAGACTCTCCACGGTGCATATGTCCCAAAACTGTATGCTTTCCAGTAAACAAGCAGCTGGGATCCTCATGTAGAGTATCCACTCCCCGCGCGTATCCGGTCGTGATTGGCCAAGGTAGACTTGTCCCTGACCACCAGAGGACCACTCTGACATCCATTCGAATCGCAGACTTTCTGCTGTCCGAAACATAAATCAGGCATGTTTAGAGTAACAAGCTTAACGCAAGGTCTAGGATTGTGATTTTCAATCCAACGTCGTATACAGGAGAATCTGACACACAATGTTTTTGCGTTAACCGTTTCTCAAGGCGGCAGTGGTCATGTACGCGTTGGAACTGAAACAATTGACGTTGGGGTTCGAAATCTTCACGGCTTTTTTACTGTTAAACGTGATTTTATAGGTCTTAATTCATGTCTGCTAAATAAGACAAAACGCTCAGATATGCATAAGCTGTATGGAACGTCATGAAAAGACTAAAAGCTAATATTCCCAGATTTATTGTTATATCTCATCTTGAATTTTCTGGATCACGTGAAACACTGTTGGCAAACGATAAAGTTGTAGGTTCGGACAAAAATGAAATAAACGTCTGCTATTGGCCAACAATAAACAAAAGAGGAGTTTGTTGATGCAGATTGACAATTTAGCAAGCACTCAATATATTGGCGCGTGCTGTACCGATAAAATCATTACCACAGGCTTTCTTAAATTTTCGACATGATAGCACCAACGCAAATAGGGACATTGCTTCCCACGAGTCTGTTGAAAAAGTGTGAAGTTCGAGCAATTTTGTTTTGATATTTGCAAGTTTTAGAGATTTTTCGGCTTAAACGTGTCTGCACCGCACTGAGAGAGATTTGCGCTGGCGAAAATCTTCTTGAATCGTAAGGCGACAACAGGTTTGCAAAATCACTATCAAATAACCAGGTGGTTTTACTCGTCCGTCAACCGTTCGACCATTTGAACGAATCGGCAAACCGATTAAAACGATCCGCCTGGGCTTACCTGAAGGAACAGGTTGGTCAATTGTTGAAGACAACGTTGGAGAAATAGTGGCTGGAGTAGTTGCCTGTGGGTGAGTGGTAAGCGCAAGGGAAGCGTATTCAGTAGGTCTGAAAAGAGTTTCTTGAGGAAAGAGTTGCTCTATATGAGGTGATGCTGAAAATGTAAAACGTAAACCACAAAGGATAAAAATTTGGCAGTGATCAAACAACGGAAGGTTTGGCCTGCAAGCGGTGCAGTTGCAAAAACATTGAACTTCACTTTTGATTGCTTGAATAGGACAACGTAAAGAACCAACAACGCAAACATTTCTATGCACAACCACCTTCAAAAGCAGCGTCTTTATTTCAAAGTTTTCTTTATACAACTTTTGTCCGCAGAAAAAGTACATTTCACGCTATCCAAAATTTCATGGCTGTGCCTAAACCTTCAACCTTCGCCAGAAAATCTTCAATAGAGGGGCTTTACGTTTGTGCAGGCGGGTTTGACATTCCAAAATTTGACAAAAGCTCCACTGATTTGTAGTGTTTCATATTTCAATTTGGGTACTTGGAGCTTTGTTTGGGAAGGCTAAGCCCACCAAAGCCACCCGTGACGACGGGACTGCATGGCCTAACTATCGAACTGTCTCGCCTATGATCGAAACAGTATTCTTCCCTAGCAAGCAAATTTTACCGCTTTCAGTTGCTGCTGCGTGCGTCGTTGTGAAGGGTGGGGGGACTGAAATTGGATCGCGGTCGGCAACAGGAACGAAATCTCCACTTCCGGAACCTTCGAAGCCGCTTGGAAGCTGCTTGGGGCAAGTGTGCGGTGTGTAGACTGCCAGCGAATCAGCACCTGTGTTAAGCAATGCGGGAAAACAGCGTTGAACGTGCATGTGAACGCCAAGATGTTTGCAGTATGCCCAGGAAAGCTGAAAAGCAGACCGCCAAGCTGTCACCACAGTAGAAAACTGATGGTTTGTGCTTGCAGCGTCAACAGAAACCATAATCATCGGTTTTAATCTTAGTACGCACATCTCTCAGTCTCAGAAAAATTTAAATCTTTGTTCGCACATAAAATGTAGGTTACGGGCGGCAGCTTGCTCATTCCGCCAAGCATCTTGCTTTCCTTCGTTCTGTCGCACCAAGATCACGGATCTTAATGATAAAAAACAGTTTGCGGATGGACGTTATCGGTCGTCATCTTCAGCCCATCTGATAAGGGGTTGTCCTGCATGACGCGGTTGATGTGCGGCGCACAACAGACGAATTTAAATTTATGCATCGCGTAGAATACCAAGCTGTGACATTTAACTTACGAATGACTTAACTTTGGAAGAACAAGTTTTCAATACTTGTCTACGTAAAATAATGTCCTAATGCTTTGTAACCTGAAACACAATTGATACAAATAGAAAAACTGGCTGAGCTTATAAGTTAGAAGTAGTGGGCACGGCCTTTTATAGAAACGATTCTCTAAGAATTGTTGAAGTGTTTTGAGCAGTCATTTTGGGATCAAGTCGTTTGATTTTAAGAGAGTAACAGTATTTTGTTCTCAAAGCGCAAAATGACAAGATAACAAGATATGCTAGACATTTGTGCGAGGGCATGACCCTCTTAGACCCCCTGGCTACGTCTATGGTTGTACGTCTCATTCGAGACTGTCTTAGTACGTTAGGTAGCCGATACCAATTGCTCTTCAAGGATATTAAACAAAGCTTTTGTGTCCCGTCGTAACAAACAATCTTACTTTCTTCAATGACGGCGAACTTATATGCCGCTTCCCGGAAGCATCTGCGAAGGAAACGAGCTTCGCGGAATTGAAATTTAATTCCAATAAAATCCAAATTTTTCTGCCAACCGATTTGCTGGAGGAAGGCCTCGTGCTTATCCAAATCCGACCTCATCACATTCAGACAAGCGTTCCAGGTCTGTAAAGAGCAGGGTGGACATTTGCTTAAGTAATCGCTCGTTTGAAACATACATAAACTAATGCTGTACTGAAGAATAAGCACTTACAAAAACCTTTAGAGGATAAGAAGTTCTGCACTGTTCTTCATGATAATGATGCAGAGCAAACAATGCAAAATACGGTCTACCAACGTGTTCAAGGATTTTGTTCTTTCTGTTTGCCAACATGAGGTTCACCCATTAAAAACATTGCTCAAAGCATATTTGAGGCTTGCAAGTTGCCGATTGGTATTCATCCGAGATGCCATACTTACATCTAACTCCGTCAAAGGGCAGTCTTTCGGAAAAGTCATCTTGAGCTGCCAAGCGCCGCTCGGACGTAGATTTGGAAGCTGGAGGTGAATTTCAGCTCCGATTTGCCAAGTATTGATCCATTTGACAAGGGGTACCATGCCTGTAAAGCATTTTTTAGTGCAATCAGGTCGAAATTGAAACATGAACCTCAAGTTATCTTTGCCAGAATCGCTGTTAATATTTTTCGTTTCTTTTTCATGACCGTATCCACACATGATGGTACACTTTATAAACGTTGAAAAGCAAGCTAAAGCAACAGAAGCTGCTACAGCATTCATTTTGAACATTTTTTTGTGTTTGAAATTCATTATATAAGCCAAGAAAACGAATAAAAAGCAACTACAACGAGAACCGCAGTAATACTGACAGCCACTATTGCCAACCTTGCGGTTTTCCCACGAATTTGGGCTTGTTTTTTGTGGGTTTGCGTTTTTTTAAGACTTGCGGGTTGCTTGTTTTTGGACTTGTTTTGATTAAAATTTGCTTGTTTTTTTGGGCTTGTTTTTTGCAGATTTCTGTATTGCGGATTGTTTTTTTATCAAATTTCATGACCATTTTTCTCTTTCAATTTGCTGCAAAACGAAATTTGGGCGTGTTTTTGTGTGAATGTGCTCATTTTTGTTTTTTTCGGATATGACTCCCTGTTACATTTAACTAACCTGCTGGTTTTGTTTTTTCTTTTAATTTTCTTACCAAATGCACGTTGGGCTTGTTTTTCCTTTAAATTACCCATTTCGGGCTTGTTTTTCATATTTGCTTGTTTTTACAAATTAACCTGGCATCACTGCTGACAGCTGAACGCAAACTAACGCAAAGTATGCATAAAAGGTTTTACAGTCAAAAAAATTCGCAACAGTTCGTTTACAAACACGAACAATTCCTAGTTCCGAATATGCTTTCCATGATTTAGATAACCTTCTTTTACCCCAGAAAGAAGTTTATGAAGCCATAAGACTGCGAAAATGCAGCGTCTCTTGTGAAATAATAAAATAACATGGATAAAGACAACTAAATAGCCTACTGTTTGTTTAATAGCGTTTTGAACGGACACCTCAACGGTGAACTTTGTACATTATAGGATTTGAATTATAAAACAAGTATAGCAATCGCACACACAATACACACGCCTTCACACTTACGGTGTTCGCAGTGGACGCCAAACACATTTTCGGGACAAGAACAAAGATAATTGAAACGTTCCACGCTTTGGCAAGCTCCGTTGTTTTCGCATGGACTTGACGAGCAAGCTGTGAGGTAAACGCTTCTTTCAGTCACATTCACACGCGCAGCAGTTTATAAAACGTCAGCTCCGAAATCGCTGCAGCGCGGCGAAACGCGATGAGCCGCCGAAGGAGCGTCGCGGATCGGTCTAACAAACCTTTTATTCTGACGATATGTCACTTGCTCACACGCCGAAGCACGGTCGCTTTTAAAGCATTTCACAAGAGGTGAACGTCAAGCATTTTATGCAATAAGTGGGCAAAATTGAATCTCAGTAATACTATAAAACACAGGAAAGATTGAAGAAGTGCAGTAGGTGCAACGTGCAAGGGCAAGCAAGAATGGAGTGATGCGTGCGTATAATGATCCTTTGGGATTGCCAGGAACGAGCCAGACACCTTGTTTTGCTCTCTTATGCGAAACGTCATGGTTTTACTGCCTGTTTGGTGTTTCACAACTACATTTGAACACCTATCATAAAACAAATATTTCTATTCAGGCTAAGGTCCTATCAAGCTATTGAACAAAACGCAGTTAAGGGATCAGAGAGGAAGACTACGGTATAACGACCGTACGAACGGTACAAGACATTTGTACAAAATTTTAATACCAGTTGAAATTAAGACATTGGAGGTTGTGGCTGGTTTTCCCTTCTGCAACTGCGCATCAAAAGTGCTATTTCAAAAAGCGTTAAGTTTTGTGCTGATTCCTCGAAGACACTTTCTGATGTACAAAAGACAGGGCAAAGAACTACCATCAAAGTTTGAAGCTGAAGATTCTGCGAAAACAGCGGTAGAGATTGCTTGAGGAGTGAGAGCAACGAGTGACGATCCTGACGTCACGCTGTCAAAGTAGAGTGCTCCAGCCACTGCTGATTGGAAGGCGGAATTATGCAGGATGTGAGGTTGGTTGCCGACGAAGTTTTTTCTGAAAATAATGTTAGTTGAAAATGTCTTCGCCGTATCGCAGAAACAAACACATATGTGCTGCTTTATTGGATTATCAACGATATTTTTTCTGAGACTTTCTGATGAAATTTTTATTTAATATGATATTCATGCTATTGTTGAGTTGCAAAAAAATACAGTGAATTTAACTGCATGGCATGTTGAGCACTTGAATTGCCAACAACTTTTTCAAAAGCATCTAATCCTTTTTCTCTGTTAAAAGCTTTGACGCAAAACGTTGGTTGCGCGCAGCTTCAATCGAAGTTATGGAAAAACAAATATAAACATGAGAGTTTTAGCGCTTCGAATAAAAATCAATTTTGCCACAATTGATGTATATGTCAATGTGTCCGTAACTTCAACTCTGTTACCTCCGCGACAGACAGATAGCGTTTTAGTTTGTGCAAGGCTTTTTCCCAACCACACTTCCGCGCAATTGAACAAACACGTTTAACCAACAGGGGTCACATTTCTTCTTGGACAGGGGTGGATCCAGGGGGGACAGTCGCCCCATGGCCCCCTCTAAAACCAACGAAAGTAACTTTAGTCACCAGGATTTTGTACAATTCAGAAAATCATTAGCGATTAACGGCCATTTTGTCGTCCACTGTTTTGTCACAGCAGTGTTGTGAAGTATCCTTCATCTCTATTGCAGTAGCAAAGCCTTCATGAGACCTGACTACCAAATATTCTTGAAACCGCCCCCCCTAAAATCACTGGCTAGATCCGCCACTGCTCTAGAAGAGGGCGCGCGTGTGTGTTGCCAAGCAACAATCAAGCCAGAAAGAAACATCAACGACGTCGCAATCACTTGGACCCACCTCGAGTCCACGAATTTCCCGCTTGCGTCTGGACCTCCGACCAATGCTCCCGTCAACTCGTGTGCGTTTTTGGCAGGCGATGAGAAGAAGCTCCATCCACAGGTCTGAGGCGGGGTGGGGCACGAACTAAATTAAAAAATAATCGGCGTTACAGTTCCACCGCTTGACCGTAACTACTTTCATTATCGTGACCATTCCGCAACACGTAGAATTGGCCGCAAACGAGATACAAGGTTATTCAGAATGACATGGTTATTTGATCAGGTATTCCGTAATGTAAAATCAGTGTTTGCAGCACTCGATACAATTGTAACTTAATTCACACAACAAAACTGCTTATCGTTCCAAACCAGGATGGAGTCAAAATTACATAGCAAAAAACGCACCAAACTGCTGTTCGGGCCTTTATATACTGAAATGCAAAGAAACACGTTGATATATGGTGAAAGCTTTTCAAGCAAGTATCACGAAGGCGTCTTTGATATTGATTATAGTAAGAGAACAGAAATATGATGCCACGGCTAGTATTCTGTAAATAGACATGAAATTTGACTTACACATTTCTGCAAATTACGCTTGTTTTACTCGAAAAGCAAAAAGCTGGCTTTTACCTGTCACGATCATGCAACCTCGTTGGGTAATCATCGCCGTAACCGACCATATAGCTCACACCCACGCCCTTTCCAAGTGCTTCGGCAATTTGTTCTTTTACCATGTTTCTGTACTCGGTGCCCTGTGTTGTGTTCAGAGTTTTCTTGGCGGCCAAAACGCAGAGAAATGCGGTGTTAGCTGAAAAAAAGACATACTGATTCGACTGCATGAGTTCCAGCAGAGGAACTGAGTTTTCATTTTAGGGAAATCAAGATGCACTGTTTTGTTGTATCGTATTACGTTCTGCTGGTTCTGCACAAACCACAAACCGAGCGATAGAAAGGGTAACAAGTAACAACGACCAGTACAACAGTAAATATCACGCAAAATATAGAAATGAAGTCTACGAAGAATGCTCATCTCTGTACAGTCATTGAAAACTGAAAATGTGCTTTATCAAAATATATTTGATCGGAAAACTTCTTTGCAAAACTCAACAAAGTACAAACGTAAAGTAATGGATGAAACACAGCCAGGAGTTCGTGTTTAGCACTTCTAAGTAAAACATTCAGTTTAAATCAGTCCCGTCGCCACGGAGGGGCTTTTGGGGGATTATCTCCCCCAAACAAAGCTCCAAGCCCCCAAATTGAAACACTATAGGTCAGTTGAAACACTATAGAATAGTTGAGATTTTGTCAATTTTAGAGTGTCAAGCTCCCCCGCAGAAACGCAAAGTCCCCCTATTGGAAACTTCCTGGCGATGGTTCTGGTTTAAATCCAGATGGTTTTGAAGACAACAAACATCCCGATTATAAAATTGGTGCTTCTGCAGAAAACACTGTTGTAACACAATTAGCACACACCTAAAAAATTGAAACACGGAATGCCAGGGTATGACCGACGTTATCGGCAGCCATCACGCTCTATGACACAGCAGCTGCAGAATTGCACAACAAATCAACGCTAAATATACAGTACAATTAATACTGCGGGAAGAAATGCCGGTAGTTACAACAATTGACTGCCATCGCCCAACTGCACAAGTTGACGTCTCTTCAGTATTAAAGGACCCCCTCCAAACACTCACCTACAAAAATCATTTTGTTCTTCACTTTGGGCATGAGTAATAATCCATCCGGTGTTTGTTGAGCGGAGCCCGATGACCATGCATCGCAGAAACGGAGAACGGGAGGTATGTATGTGTCGTATTTACCGGTAACTTCAGACAGTAGCAGCTGAAAACAGTATATGAAGATCGTTTGAACTGAAGGCGTACTATTTTCCAAAACCATCAAATGAAATACGTCACCATGTCGCCCTAATAACTGTACGTGAAACACTGAACATGAAAATTTATATGTACTAGCGGACACCGACAAGCATCAGCAGCACTTAATGCTGCTTGGAATCATGGTTCGTACCAGGGTTGCCAACCTGTCTTCACCACGAAAAGCCAGACCTTGTCCCAAAACAGCCAGATAGCATTTTTAAAGACATATACACATAAAATATCCATAACAAAACACAAAAGAGACATTTAAAACTCATCAGAAACAATGATTTACTATAATTCCAATCTATAGAAGCATTTTCGTTCCCCGTAATTACACGGTCGTACATTTGTTTCTTATCAATGACATCGATCATTTTTAGAACAACAGTAAAATCTTTGCAATATTCTGTGCATCCCACATGCTCATAGACTCTCATCACAAGAGATTTGTAATGAATATGCAGTTCAGACGAGGTTTTGCCAGAGCCAAAGCCAGAAAAAGCCGGATTTTGTCTGGCTTTTTTTATTTCCAAAAAAACCCAAATGTTTTAAAAAAAGCCAGAATTTCAAAATCTGGCTTCTAAAAAAAGCCAAATTGGCAACCCTGGTTCGTACGTTCTTTGAAATATGCAGCAATGCTTTTACTTTCAGTGACGTCACAAACTGTGCAGAAAATGTCTTTCACACAGCGCTCAAATTGAAAAAAAACCTGTATTGCCAGAATCTTGTTGTCGTATGTCACTCCCTTTGTCGTGTCGACTGAAGCGAGTTTGAACTCGTCGTATTTTGCAATTGCGTCATCCAGGTAGCTCTGCTTGAAAGTCGCCTTGTGGAGCCAGATCGCCGCCCACACCAGTTCGTCGCCATACCCCGTGGAACTGCACAAAGCTTGTATTTTCGAAGCGGGATGCAGAGTCAAAAAAATCGGCACAAAACACAACTTTCGTAAATGGCAAGGTACGTATTGAAAAATCAGCTCGAGAACCTGGTGGCGGCCGGTGAGTGACGACTGTAAGCAGAGCATCATTAAAGGATGTGGCACACATTTTTAGTAAGAGTCACAGAGTCTAAATTTTGAGCTGCAAACAAAGAAACGCAACTGTTCTTTGCCATCGATCCTTGGCGTAAAAATAAGCCGAATAACTCGGAATCCAACTCGATCTAGACGACAAGCGAACTCAGACCTTTTGAACTTACGGGTAAAAGTCGGCGGCGCTTGGAATTGAAAATGCGTCGTACTTTCCGCGGTGAGTGTCGGCAAACTTATACAACTCTTCCGCGTGACGTATCAGTTCCTTAGAATACGTCTCAGCTGTCAATGAAAAAAGACAAAATAGGCTGCGTTGCGGAAATTTTGTTATCTAATGAACAGTCAGAGTTCACCTTGCGATCATGGGTCTATCATCCATTAATTTCAAGCATGCTATTTTGTATGGATTTTAAATCACCGATGATATGGAAAGTACATGTATTCTAATGTCAAACAAGCCTGTGTTTATTTTATAAGAACGGAACAATATGGCGATAGTGGTGTAACCCTTTCAAACAGTTCTTCGTGCTACAGCTATTTACAGCAACCAACAGGAATATTGGGCAGTTGCGAACATAGCGTTAATTGCATGGCTCGCAATTTTGTTAAGATTTTAGTGGCAAAAAGATGTCGTTGGGTTTCTTTCACTTTTGCTGGTCTCTGTTTAAACAAACGACAGAAGTCGGAAGATTGCGGGCAGACTAGTGCCCGGATGTTTGTTGACTGTGGTTTTAACGACGACAAAGTAGCACAAGACTTTAAGACTTTGGGCCACAGAAAGCAATTCAAAAGTTATCGTTGAGGTATTTATGTTTTATAGGTAGAGCCTCGGCCACAGCCAGTTAATGACCAATGCTAGTTTCATAACTCAACAAAAGCAGTTCATTGTCTCCAACCGCAAACAACATGGAATTTCCAACTTTCAATGCTTTCAACAAACGTTATTTTTTAAGTATGCTTACGTTTTGGACATATGTTGTGTAAAAAACACCACTATCGTGAACGACTTTCTGATATAGCATCTTTTAGCAGGAGACTTGTTTTTTTAAACATAACATTACATAACAAAACTGCGTTTTGATCAAAGCGCGCGTTGGTGGTCAACGTCTGACGTTTATTTTTTAAATGAAGTTTTGCCACGTAAGTCACTTTACACTTACAGCAAAAGTACTCTGAAAGCGCCTACATCAACGCCTTGTAATATTGTTCGAACCCACGATGCGTAATTAGTGATTAGGGAAAAGATGAGTGGAAGCACGCGGTGACACATGTGCCTAATTGAGCGATTGAACAGAGCAGAAGTTTATGTTCAACGCGGGCGTTGACGTGGTTTCTCCTACTTTGGCTTACAGGTCATTTCCAAATAAATAAGGTATTCAGGGTAATTACCACCCACGTCGACAAACGTGCGAAGCGTAAACAGCTGAGCGCGAAATTATGCGCTAAGCTTACTGCCCAACAGGAGAAAACAATTTTGCACCGTGAGCAGCTAGGGAAGCCAAGTTGAATTAGTCTAGATGACGAACCAGCTGCGTCGAACTATTCCTCGAAGCTTCTGATGCTTTCTACACACGTTTCAAACCGCTCTGTAGAATGTTCCGACTGTTTTGAACTGTTGAAATTACCCGTGGCGACGTATTCGTATAATTCTGCTCAGAAAGATAATTTTTCAAGCGCTTTTAATTTTTTACGAAGGCGTGCTTGCATCTTCGTTTGAATCGAGTCGGCTCGTTTGCAAATGCCGAGTTCTCTGCGCACTGAACAACAACACTAACCAGATGAAGAAAAAAGAACGGCGCTTGCAGCCAACGCCGCTGCGGTTTCCGCGGCAACATCAGAGCCTGGTTCGGCCTCGGTAAGTTTAAATGCCGGTCGCCTCCACTTGATATTATGGCTGCTCTCCCATTCTCCATGGTCGATCGCTGGGTCGCCAACCTGCAGTTGCCGTGCAAAAAGAAGTCCCGTAATCAAAAAACACTCAAGAATGTTTGTCCGTGTCTTGCAGCAGCAATTCATAGGTCAGTTTATGCCAGTGGAGCTAAAAAACATTTTTTTGAAAATGCGATTTTTTCCCTCCATCCGCGAACTATTTTTCAAGGTTTAACCAAGCACATATATGAGTGAACTTTGCGATGTTCTTTCATTGTATCACCACCTTCCGCTTGCTGTTGCCAATAACCCAGGACGCGTCGTGTTGATAATAAAAGTTTAAGTTTTGAATCTTAGTGTACGACTGAATCGCAGTCTGCAAACTTGTAAAACCTCTTATAATGCTAGGACATCCTCATTCATTGAGTTTAGATCGGCCGTCAAGAACTGTAATGTTTAGTTTCGGGGCCAGGGTGTTCTGAGAGTTTGCCTCGGTCGCCTAAGTTCTAATATACAGACTTGGTACCAACCGTACAATTCCGACCGCAGTTAAGTTTTTTAGTAATCAATTTGCCTTTTTGTCATAAAAATGCAGTACTTCATGCTACATGAAGTTTTGCCTTCGAAATAAAAAATACGTGGCAAAACTTCATTTAAAAAATGCAGTACTTCATGTAAGTCGACTCTGCCAACTTTCATCAGCAATCTGGCGCATCATGCATTGTAAAGACTGACTACTCAACAACAGCTTATTTTCCCACAAGCATAAAACTATAGTAACTCTAAGCATTCGTACCATTCCATACAGGACATTTGCCTCAGAATGAGCTTTCACAAAGTAATCCGTCCCCCACTTTATTGCTTTAAATAAGTTTATTGTTTCTTCCGCTTGCAAATAGCCGCCTGCGAATTCCAGCCCTCCCCATGCGAGTTGCGTGATCGCGAACGCTACAGGAAATCCAAACTTCACGTAATCGCCACCTGCGGAAACAGTTGTCCATATTGTATACGCAGGATCTTAGCAGAAACCATACTCTTGGCATAATTCAGTAGAATTGCCACATAACGTCGCTTCATGGACCTGAGACAAAGCATCGTTATAGGCGAACTGTCATTATAGCCGAACTACAATAAATCTTTCGTAAATGACTTTTAGTTCAGTGCCAGGGCCTGCCAAGCGTTTAAAAGTGTTCTTTGATTAGGATTGCCGCTTACTGTATCGTGGTTTCGCCCATACCCTGACAAGAAAAACTCATAAATTATTTTTTCTTTATTTTTCAAAACTGTAGTCAACGTCATTGTTAAAATATCGAAATTTTTTGCAACTTTTGCCACTTTTGTACCATTTTCGCTATTGAGCGGAACAACGATGTCATACTTTTGCCATAATGGAGTACTGCTTCTTTTGTTCGACAATTTATGCACTTCTCCATTAAGACTAACGATCAAACTGACCACAGTCTTAACAGTAATGTACAGTAAAACTCATGTAACGATTTTCCTCCATTGTTGCTGATGACGCAATCCTTGATACAGTACCATTGTTACGTCACACGTGACACGGCTCAACGATTGACCGCTTGACGTAACTGCGTTCACATTCGGTCATAAAAAGTTTGATGGTGGCTACACATTTCCGAGCTTGCACTTGGTTCAAACTTCAAACTGTAAAGAAAACTTGCAACTGTCGTTTATATAAACGAACAAAATATTCTACTGGGACCGACAAAAAGCGTCGCTATAGGCGAAGTGACGATATCGAATGAACATCAAAGATGGGAATTCTGCCGGGACCGACGAAAAAGCGTTGTTGTAGGCGAAATGTCGTTATAGCCGAAGTCGTTATAAGTGAATTCTACTGTACATTGTTTTCGCAGAAGTCATCAACGTCACAGTAACAACAGAAACTATCAAGGAACAAAGACAAAGAATGAGAGTGCCAACCTGGTCACGAAAAGGTTGCATCCTATCGCTCATATTCACTCATATTCAGTCAATTTTGTCAATTTTTGTCAATTTTTGTCTCGAACATTTGCCTAAATTTCAAACAAGATAAATGTTGCTTCAATTGCAATACAATTGACGGACCACAAACCACAAACGTCCGAATGCACATTGATTTGTTACTGAAATCTCGAATCGAAAGAGAACAGCTCAGGGCGGTTCAAGAAGATGATTTGCAATCCGAATATGCGCGGTGCAGATTATGCAATCTCATTTCTGTATTTCATCTACGCACGATGTGGCTGTTCTGAGGCATGGGGACACCATTAAGCAAAAACTGTTCTAGGGGCCACAAACAACCGTATTGTCACAGCACTGAATAATGTACACAGACTAATGAGTTTTTGTGGTCCTACTAGTACTAAACAATTTTACAGGATGAAAGGAAAAGTAATACAGCAAAAAAATTCCAAAAAGAAAACATCGGCTTGAGTCAGAAATCAGAGCACTGTTGTTTCACCAGGGCAAACTACACTAGCAACTCCTGATTTGGGATTCGTTTATCACGAAAAAACACCCAAACTAACTAGAACTCATGAAACTCAGCTTGCAAAATGGTTATTGCAAAGTTTGTAGCATTTTCCTAAGGTACTTTTACTATATTACGGCCAATAATAACGCGCGGCGCCATGGCTAAGCGGTTACAGCGCCTGTCTAGTAAACAGGAGATCGTGGGTTCGAATCCCACTGGTGCCTTTTAACTTTGTTATCCGCAATTAACAGCAATCGTTTTTCTTCCAAATAGATTTTAAATCAGTACATTAATTCGCTTCTCTATCACCCAATTCTTCAAGTTTTTTTTTCATAAAATCCAGATTAGCAGGAAAATATTTTTGCGTAAGCTTGATTGTGTTTTTGACAACTCTTGGGATTCTTTTATGATTACAGGTGATTGGGAAATTAAGAAAACTGACACATTAGTGATTAGATGCACAACAAAACCACTCTTTATTTAACGTTCAAGCGGAACTATCGGATGTTTAGCCTTAAGCAGTGGTTCCCAACCGAGGTTCGCTTCGTCAGTGTGAATCAGTGGTCCGCGGTTCACGTACGCAAATTGCCTCCTATTTCATGACAAAAGATTAATGCTTTTATATCAGTTAGAGTTAGCGATAAGGCGGTGATCTCATTAGACAATTGCTTCAGTTCCCCGATTCCGAATCTGTAGTCAGAATTTGGCTGTACGTCATATTTTCCAACTACTGTTACATTTCTTTATGAACAATTATGTGAGGTGATGCACTGATTCGTGAAATAGCCATCGCCAAACGTATTTCCCAGCACGTTACCAGTCGAGTAGTTCAGCTGTAACGGAAGAACGGCTGCGCTGCTGATGGCCCACAGTTGCGTTGATGCAAGAATGTGTGAACCTTGGCCCGAGAAGCCAAAACAGATGGCCCCAGTGGTGTTGGAGGCGGGCGTGCAAGCCCACCCCCAAAAGTTTGATTTACTGAAAATCCGGGCAAAATCTGTGGAAATTTGGACAAAATGTGTAAAAACCTTCGCAAAATCGCTTGTGTGGCGGTCGGTAGATGGCGCCACATGTAAATAAATGTTCACCGCTAGATGGTGCCCATGAGTAACAAGTCACTGTGATAGTCACCACAAGCGAATTATCGTAGTTCACTTATCCCTATATAGTGATAGTGCAACCTAGTAGTAGCAGAGTGAAGTCAGTGACGGATCTCCATTGCTGCTGTTTGCTTTCCTGTTAGTTAATGCCCCGAATTGCCACCTTTCTCTTGTTGCTTGCCTCAGTAGTTCAAGGCGATGCAGTCAACTGCAACACTTGACATATATTTATTTTTTTTAAATGGCGCCCAAAATCAAAGTGCAAACCTTTGTTGTTTCTTTTTTGGAGGTCATTTATTTTAGTTTTTTTCTGGCAGGTTAGGGTAAATTCGGGCAAAAATCCTTCGCACCCTCAAACATTTTCCTGCTTCTACACCTACTCATGGACCGTTAACGTTCCTTGAAAATGTACCTCGAATGGCCTGCTCGAATGCAGCAACAGTCCAAGCCAAATTGTTTCCTGATATAACCTTATTTTCAATGTATTTTTTATGTGCCCGTCTTAAGTGATCCGCTGAAAGAAAAATGACAGGAACTTTTTCTAGTGAAAGTTTCAGCACATGGCGGTTGACGTGCGAGTCTATTTTTTTATTTGTTATACCAGGGTGACACAAAAAAAACCGTCATCACCTAAACTTTAATAACTTTTGAAATAATTAATCAATTCTTTTTATTTTTCAGATTTACCAAGTAGAATTAATGTTCTAAGAGTCTACCAAATTTGACCTTCGAGATGCCATGGACTACTGAGCAAAAGATATTTATAGTTGAGGCATATTTTCGGCAGAAGTCTA
>Ga0210059_1006863_pt1 | contig 18184 bp, 13 predicted proteins | sample Ectturendosymbi2_FD_188042 | JGI IMG/M metagenome (GOLD analysis project Ga0210059, IMG submission 188042) | Ecteinascidia turbinata endosymbiont from Florida, USA - Sample 2 (SPAdes) (version 2) | ecosystem: Host-associated > Tunicates > Ascidians > Unclassified | place: Key West, Florida... | reverse complement strand
GTAACTAATACAGCTGAAGGTCGGAGTCGGCCCGGAGTCGGAGTCGGAGTTGGAGTCGGAGTCGGATAATCGAAATTGCCCGGAGTCGGAGTCGGATGACAGGACTTCCGACTCCACAGCCCTGGCTGCAAGTGCGCAAAATTTCACACCGTGATCAGGCAGTTGACCGCGAAACACTTATAAGTACCGTAAGTGTTTCGGGCTCAGCTGTCTGATTCTGAGAACCCTTTAAACTTGCCTTATACCTTAAATGAAAAGTCAATCCTCACTTTGTTTTATTCAAGGCTGCATGTAACTAGCTACTGTGTAGCATCCTGCTTGTCACATAATGTAAAATCAGGTGGAACCAGGGACGAACGAGGCGGTCGCTTCGGGCTCCACGTTTTTCAGAGATGCCTTTTTAGAGTTCCACGCTTAGTTTTTGCATTGTTTTCAAATTTAGTTCATAAATTGAAATGTGAAACAAATTTAATTCTTTTATCCACCTAGTCCCTCATCACCTTTTGCAGTGGCGATGTTTTAGGGTCCCTTTCTGAGAGTTTGCCTCGGGCCCCTCAATTCTATTGTCCACCCCTGGGTGAAACAAAAAGAAATATCCCTAATTATAATCAGCCTGTTTCACATTAACGAGGCATGTTGCAATGGAGAGAATCTGTTGTTAAAATTTCGAACACCACCACTGCGTCAGTGATTTTTCAGCCTCGACATACACGTGCTCAGTTCAACCGGTTTCTGACTAGTGCGTCATTGCTAACTTGGACAGGCGTTAGTGGCCCAGGACAGGAGTACAGGAGTTTCCTTTCAATGTCCAACTCAACATACCAGACTCGCGATGCTTGTTTGAAGGCATTTCCACACAGCGCGTACAGTCACGTTTTCACACAGTGCCTCTAGTTTTGTTAAGAAAAGATAACAATCTATTTTGTTGCTTGAAAAAATGTGTTGTTATTTGATGGAAAACCACGCACGTTTAACTCAATTCATCCAGACAAAGTTGAAACACATAAAGTTCCTTGAAAAGAAATGCTGTAGCTTATCCTGTCGTAACAGTTCATCATGTGGATTATTTTTGTCGCTCATCTAGCAGCAGCTCCTTCCCACACATATGCAACACCACGAGTTGAAACTGGACAGTAACAAAACTAGTACAACTGTTGAGGGGCATCGACTCGATGAACTTCCGGTTCCTTCAATGCCCTGCTGGCGTCCTTGCACTATTTTGTGCTTTTTCTTGCTGAATATTAATTATCGCCAAATAAAATCAACTCAACTCAACTGTAGCTCATCTTGTCGAGATAGCTCATCATGCGGATCATTTTTGTCGTTCTGATTAAAATGTCGTGTTGAAGGACGGGCCATGAGATTGAAAAGCGTGGCCATAAATGTTAGCTGTTGTATTTCGCCAAGCCTTTGCTGCGCAGAACTCATTGCCAAACCACTGTTGTCTGCAAGCACAGATAATCTTTTTTTAACAAGCTTCTTTTCCACAGTGTGCAAACATATGGCACAAATATAAACTCCAATTTAACAGAATTGTCAAGCATCGATTTTCTTGCAGCCAACAAGATATTCCTTTCAATTTTTAACATTCATATATTGCTAAACATCCACTCTTTGTCAGCTGAAACGCTGCCATATATGAATTGGTGGTCTATAACCCCTTTTAAGCTCTTCGGCTTTCTAATTTACTAGAGATTTTTCATCTGAGGTAAAATTTTGTTTAGTTTTATTGTTTTGCATTAAACCAGGATATTTCGGAAGCACGTGCAATATGACAGATCCTTGTCTGGAAACAACCTGTTTGAATGGAGGTTCTTGCGTCAATGAAGGGGGACAAGCGAAATGTAGATGCCTTGGTCCGTATGCAGGAAGAAGATGTGAAACAATGTGTGTTGCTAACCGGGTGAGCTATTATGGGATTCAAGGTGAATAGCTGGCTTTGCCGCAAATTAATTTGTATTAATGCTGTGCTTTATCAATAAAGAGCAAGAAAAAAGTAAGCCCTAAACATTCGAAGACCTGCAGAAACGCTAGCGTGGTAATGAACTAATTAGAAAACATAAGGATAGACCAACTGGAAGCCCCCGAAATTATGTGGACGCATATGGCGTGTTTGACTTTACAGACTATAAATTATACTCGTGTCAAATCCTTTGGTCCCTCTGTTGAAATTATTTTCAAATATCAAACAAACTGCTATGTGTACATTAACATGCTTTGAAAAAATTGCAAATACAGTGAAAATTGAAAAATATGTTACGGTACTCAAACTGAATTGAATTACTTTTAATAGTTTCAAAGTTGATAGTTGCAAATTCATACATGTGCAAATCTCCTTACATTGCCTAAAACCTTAACTTTTCAAAACGTTTTTGCTTCAGTTTGTCTAAATCTGTCGGCAAAAATTCGTAATGAAACCAATCCGTTGCTGTACTTAATTTCGTTTAACAAAGGCTTTGGTGCGACTACTTTTTAGGTTTTTGCAAATAACGATAAGAATGTTTAGATGTATTTTTGGTTATAATTTGAATGAAATTCCAATTGCCTTATTGAGGCATAAAACTCATTGGACGTTGCTTCTACAGTAACAATTTATTTGCACGCAGTGTCAAGTTTACAAAATTAAGATAACGAATGTTAATGCAAAGTTTTCGTGGTAATAAACAATCAACAGTGAAAGGTATGTAAAATGACGAGACAAAAGAATCGAGGAGTTGCAACCGGTGGTGAACAACGCTGTTCAAAATCTGAATCGTTTCAAAGTTTAGCTACGGCCTGAATTTTGTTTCTTGTCGGACTTTTTGAGATTAACGCTTTTTCCCACGTAGCGCTCTGGTCAATCGCTCATTGGCTGTAAATCACTGACGCAACCTTTCCAATCAGACGCCGACACCGGAATATCGCTGCCACCCTAATACATGCATGTTTTTGCCATGTAAAGTAGTTAAGAAACAATTTTGTCTTGTAAAAAATGCATCGTTTTAGCAGAAACAAATCAGACAATGTTCATGTTGTTCACAGTAAAATTGCGCTTGTTGAGTAGGGATTCTCAACTCTTTTGCTCAAGTACGAAGTAAAAACTTGTTGCTTCAAAGTGTTTGCTGATTTTTTTGTAACGAATAAAAAAGATCTTCTTCCCTCATCATCACAACGTCAAAGTACTGAGCTAATTTCAAGCAAGAATTTTAAGAGTTTGAGGAAATGAAATTGGGAGTTTGCAGAAAATATTTCTTTTCTCAATGGTTTTCCTGATTTTACTTTGCACATCAATGGTTTTATTCAATTACTTGAAAAAGACGTGGTTTGTATTAAATTGTCCTTTCCTCCCGAAGTGCAACATTCTTTTCTCGTCTTAACTTTTTAATTGTTCTGAACATAACAAGGAATTAAAAAGTTCTTTCTGGAGTTTTGAACGTTTAAAAAGTAAAAATCTTATAAAACAACGTTCTCTAAGTTTACCAGAAATTTTTTGCTGTTTGTCTTAAAGTTTGCAAAAAATAAAGATTAAAAATTGACTGTTGAACACCTTTTCGTTGTTTTGGTGTTCTTCAAAATACTTTTCCATCTTGTCATAGTCAAAGTCAACTGTTCTTTATGGATTTTTTATTAGTTTTCTATTAAAGAAAGTTGCTCAAGTGATAAGTCGCATTGAGCTGTAGTTTTTATACGAAATAGTGTTAGGTGCGTTTGCGAAAATGTATTAAATTATAAAAATTATAATAGCTTATGGCCAACCTCTTGCTGCAGAACTGTTGGGGTAGCGGAGTGGGATGTGTTCTTACTTCTGCTGGTCGAGTACGTTGTAGCTGTTACACAGACATTCCACAAGGACAAGTAAAGTGCTTGATGCAAGATGGTGAGTCATTTTGCACTCAACAAAATTATGAATTTCGAAAGTTTAGATTTGAATGTTCGATTTTATTGGAAAAATCGTAGTGGTTTTGTTGACAAAAAAACGAGTAGTCAGAAAGAACTGAATAGTACCTAACGTAGTCTTAGTTTGTTAGCTAGATAGATTACCAAGTTCTCGAGGCAATGAATGTTGCTTGTTCGTAAACAGAAATTTTAATTAAAGTTTATCTTGTACTTTGCACAAAGTAATACCACTCACTGCACCGATGCTGAAAGGCATTATTTCGTTGCTTTGCGTTTGCATATTTAGATAATTTGGTTCTTGTATTCAAAATTGTACTTGTTTAACACTACGATACTTTTGGCAACAGATTTACAACTCCAACAAATCATACTCTACTTGGTTTTCAATTCACGAATCATTTTTTGTTATGGCTGTTTTTTTTCAAGTTTTAATATCTGCCGTTCGTTTCAAACAAAATCTCACTCAAATTTTGCGAAAACCCAACAACAGGTGAAAAAGTTTTGAAACAATGAAAGTTGCTATCTTGCTATCTGTACTCAAAAATAGTAACTTACATCTTCCTGATTGCTTTCACACGACCTCATGCTTCTTCAGGCGTTTGTGAAAGGGCTGCGTACAGCAGCAATCATAAAAAATGTAGAAGTAAAAACTGTCTGAGAATTTTCTCTTTAGAAGAACTCACTCTGAAAAAGCATATCTTCAAAACCATTCAATGCATTCATTCATTTTTATGCCCTTTTCATCTGGAAAGGGTCTCGGAGGCAGCGACCCTGAGGACTCGAAATACCTCACGGTTTTTTAATCTCTGGTAGTTCTGATGGCTCCACACCAAGACAAAACTAAGCAGTTTCTGAGGCGTAATCACGCCACCTGGTCCTTGGACGACCTCTGGGACGCTTTCCCGTGGGTGTAGCCAGCTGGACATGCCTCGGCAATCTTTCCTGGAACTCTCTGGTCACATGGTCAAACCAACGTAGCTGGGATCTCTCGATTCGGATGAGAAGTGATTCGACATTCAGGGCTTTGCGAATTTCACAGCTGCGCACTTTGTCGTAAAAGTGTCACACCGTGGACTCTTGGCAAAAATCATATCTCTGCCGCTTGCAATTGAGGTAACATTCTTTCGGCCATAACCCAAGATTCGTGAACATAGGTGAGGATCGGAGCAAAAACCGATTTAAAAATTGACAGCTTCACGGTGTTTGAAAGCTTCCGTTTTATGACTACGGAGCAATAAAGCTCACGCAGAAATACGTTTGCTTTACCAATCCGTGTATCAATCTGCTTGTTCCGCCTTCCGTCAATCGTAAATGCCACCTCTTGGTATTGGAACATATCGACCTGCTGCAGTGCATTTCCGTTTACTTGCAGCACGCACTGCCTCAGGTTTCTGGAAAGACGTAATACCTCGGTCTTTCTTGTGCTAATATCAAATACCGTCTGGTCGCACGCAGCGGAAACCTACAGAGTGCATGCTGAAGATCCTGTTCAGAGGAGGCAAGCAACAGCAAATCATCGGAAAAAAGCAAATGGTTGATCCTGCGGCTTTCTACAGTGGCACCCTCGTCGATTCGGTTGTAACTGTCTAGCCAATCCATGGTGTCCGTTCAAAACAGACCCGTTCATAACAAACCATGTTCACAACGGACCCGTTGTGAACGAGTCTGTTATGAACGGGTCTGTTATGAACGTGATCTGTTACGAACGGTTCTGTTATGAACGTGGTCTGTTATGAACGTGATCTCTTTTGAACGTGATCTATTATGAATGGGTCTGTTACGAACAGGTCTGAACGTGGCCTGTGTTGTGTGGTCTGTTTTGAACAGGTCTGTTTTGAAAGGGAACCCCAATTCATATTACAGACTATGAAGAGGAATGGTGAAAGCACACACCCTTGTCGGAGTGCAGTACCCACCGCGAGCGGTTGTGATTCAACTCCGCCAACACGGATACAGACTTCTGAGCAGGAATGTAGTGACTTGCCAGCAACAGATGGCTGTCAACACCGTCCTCCCGGAACACTCCCCAAAGCTGTTCTGGTGGAACCTGATCGTATGCTTTCTCGAGGTCGACAAAACATGCGTTGACATCTTTGGCATACTTTGTCAAACGTGTTTGCTGGAAGGAGAAGCTTTGGTCTGTTGTGCCGCACCCAGGGCGAAAACGGTACTGGGCGGCATCCTCCTCCAGCTTTGGTTCAATTATTTCGCGGCATCTTTTTCAGGCACTTCGCATACACTTTACCAGCAAGGCTAAGGAGAGAGATGCCCCGGTAGTTAGTCAATCTCTCTTGTCCTCCTTCTTGTGCATGGGGATGACCATCCCAGTTTGCCAATCTTTGGTTGCCATTCCAGAACTCTATGCCGCCTGACACACGCCAGAAAACTCCTCTGTTGAAGGCTTTGAGCGATCAGGGCCGGCGTTAGCAAGTGCGGGGCCCGATTTGAAACACTTTTGCGGGGCCCCACTCAGTGGTGTGTAGAAATGTTTGAGGGGGTGCATCATGGCGAAATGATAGAAATCAGTGATGTTACAAAGGCGAGGCCCTAAAGGGTGACGCCAAGAACTCTCCAGCAGAGACTTCAATCGACAGCCCTGTCAAACCCAATAAATCAAAGAATTACAACCCTCATGAACACCTCCTCTCTGGCCAGATACCTCCCTGATCAGAAGGGAGGCACGAGTGTAGTACTTGCAGAGAGGAGAGGTATTGAGTGCTGTGCTAGTGGATATCCCGAGCTGAAAAGATTTCAGTAGTAGCAAATAATTATATTTTTCCAGGCCAGGAATAGTAGCCATGGATGACCCGCCGCTTCACCATTTGGTGATTTGAAAACCGTGTCCTATCACTTTTGTTTCTGGGAAAAACTTTTGTGATTGCAGGATGCCCTATTTGGTCTAAATAGTCTAGAATAGTCCTCAACACTCCGACTCATGACACTTGACTAAGTAGCAGGATCATTTGTTCATCGAAATTTTGAGTGTTCTTGGTCGCATGCCTCATCAGATGCACATCCGACGAGGTTCCTTCTTTTTCAGAATCAACACTTTCGAAGGGAATTGTTTATCACTTCCGATACATAAACGTCTACTTTGGCTATCTGTAGGCATACCATATGCAGTAGCGCATCCAGAATGAGGCCGAAGAGGCCATGCCCCCCAAAACAAACTTGCTAATATTTTTCACTGGTGCTTCATATTAATTTCAACTGTTCGAAAAGTACGGAAGGAACAGTCGGTCAAACAACAGGTGACTGACCCTTCACGAATAAAATTCCTGGCTGCGCCATTGACCATATGTCCCGTTTTAGCCGGGATTAAAAGCTTTGTCCTAGCGTCCTGGTCAGTTAACCAAAAAGTCCCGGTTAATCATTCGGTCAAATTTACATACTCGTACCCGTCGTACGCATGAAAATTGTTTTGTTTTTTAGTAAAATGCATTATTTTACTTTTTTTTGGTATCTTAACTGTAGGAATCCAAAATAGTTACATACTCCAAGTACGATATGAACCACATTTATCTGATAAGACTCGTTGTTCTGAAGCGTCCCGGTATTAAATCACAAAAATATGGTATGCCTAACTATCTGGCGTAACATGACCAGGCTGGCTGCCTACGTTGTCACAATCTTCAATGTGGTGTGACATTGAGGGTATACTCTCAGTGGTCAAAAATACTTGTCCAGTACACCTTTCTTTTCTATGCTTCGGTCTGTTTTTGCCTTAGCTTTAGGCCTCTTTTCGCTGGCACTTAATATTTTCGGCCTATGTCTCTTGGTCTTTGACTCGTAATATTTAGCTTAGTTACAGACAAAATATTTTCTTAAATAAATAGCCCTAATTCGATTTTTTAAAGCCAAAAACAAAACACCTGCTTATCACTATATACTTTGCATGTGGAAAATGATTACAGTGAAAAACACTTAATAGAGCACCGATTAAATGACAATCCGCTTATTGGAGCAGCTTTTCAATATCTCGGAGAAGGTTAAAACTTCATTTCTCTATTAACACTAGAAATATATGAAATGATTGCAGATCTCCCAATAAGCCTAAACCACCTTTTTGAATGTTCAAAACAAGCAAGTATACTGTAGCAGCCTCAAAGGTCTACGAAAGTTATTCCACTTCAGACTTTTTGCAACATTCAATTTGTTTGGCAATATCTTTACGACGCCAATCTGTGACATTGATGCCATAACTCTTGTTTCGGATCATATTTCATGATGCAATTTTCACCACAAGAACATTATGAGGCATATACTTCACTTGAACCAAATTTTCACTCCTGTTACTTTGCAAAAAACTGTCACTAATGTTCTGTTATTTTTGAACGGTTTGGAACCGTTACTTTTTTCGCACCAGAAACATTCATTCATAATCAAAATTAGGTATATTTCAAACGTTTTCGCCAATAATCTTAGATGGTTGCCTCATCAAATCTTTACGAGAGGGAAAATGAACAACGCTATTAAAACACTGAGCAACACACATTTGTAATTACAAACTAAACGTTAACTTCAGAAGACAAGTAGTAGTAACTATTGAAACATCAACAAATATCGAACCGTATTTTGCAGCAACTATTGAAACCTGACCTGACAAATACGAAACGCTTTTATAAATAAAACAGAAAACAGTTTCAAATTTAAGTCCTTTCTGCCTTAACGAGGTGCTAGTGAAAAAACTTGGGTACACGCTAATGAAGACAATAACCATTCTTGCTATAGAATTTTAATAAGGGCGTTGAAAACAGCGCAGTTCACTTGTCTTTCGTTGGCAACGGATCCCACGCTTGCAGAATACTGTGGACCCCTCCAGAGGTCCTTTAAGGTTTGACCTTGCTGACTGCAAAGACATTCTGAGAGACCGCAACAGTTTCATCTGAATACGGAGATGATTGCAAAGCAAGGTTTCGGTGTACTTTGACTGAGGTAGTAAATGGAGTTTATACTGTATTTTGAGAGACCGTTGAAAAAATGTGAGAAGCGTTTTGGTCTCTCAAAGCAACTTTAAACACACTGGGCCCCGCGTCAGCACTATACACACGCAGCTTCTACAGATGGTGTAAACTTGCTTTGGTGAGTAGACTGAGCGCGGGGCCCCCTTTGGTGCGGGGCCCGACTAGAAGAAATCGGCCAAATCGGCTTAAAACCGGCCCTGCCTGTAGCCTTCCTGCTTTGAACAACCACCACTCCACCTCTGCTTCCATTGTGCATTCCGGGAACTCCCGGAACAAGGAACGATCGCTGTTTGCGAAAGTCTTCCTCACATCCTTGTCCGCAATGGTCTACCATGAAGATGTAAATCGAAGTTGCGAATCGAACCATTAATAATCTATGCTGGTGTGGGGAGTGCATTCAGCTGAACTTTGACGAACGCCGTATATCACTCACGTAAAGGAATGCTCCGACAGCTGAGCTCTGTTGTTCTTAGTACCTTTAGACTGTTTCTCGATGGTGATTCCCATTGCGGCTTCTTCCTGGTTATTCGCGTCTTTCCACGATCTTCATGTTCGGTCTGTCACCACCGTATCATCCTTTCTCCTCGTGTGATTCATTCGTCAATCCGACGTGCCAGCCGCGGGCTTACAAGTATACCCACTTCGTTCTGGGCAAACTATGCTAGTTCAACACCCCATTAGAAGAGTTTGCACCAGGGCTGTGGAGTCGGAAGTCCCGTCATCCGACTCCTGGCAATTTCGATTATCCGACTCCGACTCCAACTCCGACCTTCAGCTGTATTAGTTACTTAAAGTGATAATTCTTTTCAGACGAGTTCATAAAACCTACTTGCACTTTTTAAAAATTATAAAACTTGATTTAAAATGATGTACATGCACGTTCATCTCTCACTTTTGCAAAACGTGGTGTAGCAGGGGATATCTTACATATTTTTGCAGAAAAAAATACTCATCTAAAATAGTCACAATTCAAAGTATTAGATAACGCAAATAATTGATTAAAGCAGAGCAGATACCTTGCAAACGATATCAATAACCAAGTAAAATTGAAAAATGTATATATCTTACCGGTGTCCATGTGTACGTATTGCGCGACGCGGTCGAAAAACGCGCTTGGAGTTTCATGATACCATCTCAAATGATTTCATTGACACAACTTGCCTAGCTTCAGCTTTGCTGAACTCACATGTGCTGCTATCTTTTTTCTTACATAGCCAATTGAACATGTTACAAGTAAGCTCTTATACAGATCAAAATCTACGAAATAGCAAAGAAGAAAGTGAAATAAATTAGTTACATTTTTAGCTTAACCACTTGGGATTATTCACTATACTCTTCGTTATCTAAACACTTTATACACTACGCTGCCTTCAGTTAGGCGCAACAAACATGCAAGGTTTGAGAATCAGTCAACACAGACTCTTTAACACAAAAATTTGTGATAGAAGGGCAGAACTGGACATGCATAACTGTTATGAAGAACAGTGCAGTTTCAAAGCGGCTGCGATTGGAATTGCACAACAAAAGAACCGAAACTCATTTGTACGTTTTAAGAAATAGTGTAGCATCTGCAAAGTCTTCCTTCAGTGAAGCTCTGAGGTCAGATTTTATTATTTTCAGAGGAGAGAAAAGTGTTTTTTGACAGTAACAGGCGTAACTAACTCCAAACTCTTCCGTTCTTTACGCCTGTTATTGTCAAAAAATTATGATTCTATTCCATTTCTTTTCTTCGCGTGAACCTTGTTATTTAATGCCTTCTGCCGCACTGCGTCTGCCAATATTGCTAGTTGTTTTGTTGCTACTGTACGTAGAAGACCAAGCGAAGTAGCTGTGTTATCTGTAATTAGTTGGATCAAAGCGTTGCAAAGCAGTAGGAAAAACATGACCAGAAAGCACAGGTCTTTCGGGATTATCGTTTGCGTTGTGGTCAGACAGTTCACCGTGCTTCGAGAAACATGACCAGAAACCAAATGTTGGGATTATCGTTCGCGGCGGCCAGTCGGCTACCCCGCGCCTGTGCCTCGCCCATGCTGCAAGATAAATTGATCTGATCGAGGCACACGGCAGTGGCGAAATCCGAGTGCCTATTCTACTGGGGATTAAGGTCGCAGCGCGTTTTTATTTTGAGTTGTCGCTTACTTGTTCTAATCGAATTGGACTCTGGGGTGCCGAGTGTAGACAAATCAATCAAAAACAGCACGTATTTACGGGTCAAAGTCCTTGTGCAAACACGTTCAATCAAGCATAGGTATGCAACTCAGTGTGCTGCAGCCGTTCCGAATAGCCACGATCCTCTTTTGCTAAAATGTAAAGCCATTTAAATTGCCGAGTATCATGCTTGCGCACGTTTGTGGCACAAACAGTTACAATCGGCGAGCAAAATGTCAGCCCGGAGTCGGAGTCGTTAAAATTTTCTGCGACTCCGACTCCTCAGGTTGAAAATCCTTCCGACTCCTCGACTCCGACTCCACAGCCCTGGTTTCCACCCATCGTCCAGCTGTATAGTGTTAGAACCACGACATGTAGTCGAAGAGATGCTCACAAAATCCAGAGAATATCGCGTGGTTTCCTTGATGAGTTTGTGTTCTTTTTCTGTGAATGAAGTGATGTTCCAGTTTCCATTTATTACAGCAAGATTGCCGTTTACCTGTGACCCTCAAGTCTTCCAGAGTAGAAGCACGCTGCACTGCCCCCATTTGCCTCGCCAGATGCGCAGCTGGCGCAACGTGGGGCCTCCAGTTATGGATAGCTGGATGGGGGAGACTGTCGAGAATTTTTCGAAGGGGCTCCTCTGCCTACATCCGAGAAACGGTTCTTGTTTGCGCATGCGACGACCGATGCGCAATGTTCTGATCATTTTTACCCATTCATGGTAGTAGCTGAACAAATTATACCGTTGAGCAAACTTGCCACGACATTTTCACAGCAACTTTTGCGATATCAAGGGGCGCCTCAGGAAAGTGTTTCTCTGGTACATTTGCGTAGAAGCCTTGCATTGTATCTACTGCAAGTGCAGTCATGCGGCAATCACTATACCTGACAAGGAGAGGCTGTGTAATGCGCTATAGCTTTTCTTAATGGAACAGGTTGGACGATATCTTTGCGCTCTTCCTGACACAACCTCCCTGAAACGCCAGAAATACTCCTAAAATGGCGCAAAGCCCCTAAAGTAAAATCCATGAATCGTTCCATTAATTTAAGCAAAAACGAATAAGTAGTTTGTTCAACATTTCTTTATTTGTTGGAAAATGTAGATGTTGTTTGTTAAGATTGAAATTTGAAACCCGTGTGTATCCTTTGTAATAAAATTAAGCAGAGTCTAGTACGGTGCCGCAAGGTTATGAAGCGTGTGCGACCAGGTTGTGTTCGCACACCCTCAGTGTGGGATTGATCCTCGAACCTCGGGAAGGATGGATTGCGACGTCATCGATGTTAACTCCGCGCCAGACGAATCGGCCAAAAAGAGCTCTTACTTCCATGTGCATGGAAGTCACTTATAACTGTTGCTTGCTTGGTCTTTCCCTTCTTGCTTTGGCCGTCTTTGCTCACATGTAGCGGTCGCGCTAGCGTGACTGCTACAGTTAGCTTGTGGGGCTAGCCGTTCGGCAATTCCACTCGAGAGCTTTGTGATTGGTGGAAGCCGTCGAGTGTAGCGAAGTGGGCAGTGATGCGCACAAAAAAGTGACATGGAGCGTGGTACTCTTTGCCATTAAACTGGAGTGTAACCCTCAGTACCTCTTCAGAAAACATAACGTTATACTGTACATAACTGTATTACAGCCATCACGGGGTGTGCAAGGCATGCAGCCGTAAGAATGTTTTAAAGGTACACGCTGTGGGTGAAATATGCACGGTCAGTAACGTGAGCAGTATTGACTTATGTAAGACACGCAGATTCTGCACGATTGTACGCTGCAAAGGGTTAGTTGGGAGCCTATGCGGTGTCTGTAAAATCTACACCAAAAAATCCATACGATATGCATACTCTTTCAACGTGTGTGCGTAAAATGTTTGTCTGTAAGATATGTAAGCAGGTGCGTGAGAGGTATGCGTAGGTAAGGTACGATGTAGGTTACACATTGTTTTTACAGAAGGGAGAAAGCATATGTTTGATAATTATTGTAATTGTTACAATGGAGATCATTGTAATTGTTGCAATGGATTATTGTAATTATTACAATGGAGAAGTTTGCAGCCGGAGATTGCAAGTTATGACAATCTTTTGAAAACCAAAAGTGTATTTGAACAAAGGAATTTTGCCCAACGTTGCTCTTCACTACTGCTTAGCAGCTCCATTGCTCTTCGCTGCTCTTCAGCAGGGTTGCCAGGTCCTGATGGACAAAAAATGCCAAATCGCTTCAAAAAATGCCAAACAAACCGAAACAGGCTGATAGCTGTTGGTTTTGAATTACCCGGATGAGTGATGGCAAAATTTAATGTTGCTAAGGACCCAACCTAGAATTATTGCATATAAATGGATAAAAAATTGTTGATCTCCACAAGTACTATCTCCTCTAATACAAACGCATAACAAAAATACCTATAAATGCTTGAAACAATAAAATACGGGTTGTGAAAATACAAACGTGCACCATGCCGTAGTTTTTTATTACTTTCAATCTCGTACACAAGGGTTTGGTATGTCAGATACTTCCCAATTCCACAAAATATCTATTAAAAGATGAAGTCACAGAGAACCTACACAAACAATATCAGGCTTTTCAGGTTGACATGAACCAAATACGCCAAATCTCTATGCAAAATATACCATATAGCTTCAAATAATGCGAAACAGGCTGAAAAAATCTAAAAGTTTAAGCTGAAAGCAGGCAAGTTTTCAAAAAATGCAAATCAACATTTTTTTCTGCCAACACCACTAAAAAAATCAAAAATATCCCAAACTCTGACGTACAAGCTAAACAGCATTTTGTCACGTTAAACCACTTTAAATAAAGTTAAATTTCTGGAAATCAGTCTTCAGTCCTCTGCTCCTTCATGAGTGCGCGCGGTTCGTTACACTCGGCTCCTTCCACCAATCACAGGACCGCTGGTGAAAGTGCTGCACGAATAGCCCCACAAGCTAACCTTACAGTGCCGTACATCTAGACACTACTTAATTTTAACACCTTGAAAATCTAAACAGAATTTGTCCAACTTGCAATGCTGGTTTGATTCAAAGTCATACTTTTGGGTATTTTCTACATTGAGCTTCCTGAAACCTGAGGAAATTCAAGCGGTGTATCGAATCATCTCTAAGTTCTGTTTTGTGAATGCAACTTCCTTCATCCTAAACTTTGATTTTCATGTCTACTGCACTCTCTTCTTCGAATAGCGATCTGTCTTATAATTGCTCTGCGAAAACAGGCACAACGTTAAAGTACACACACGAGTATACAAAGTTTCAAAATATTGCATTTTGCAACTTGTTTTATACTTTTCCTTTGTGCAAATCTGAAGTTCCGGTAAATTTCACAGACACTTCCCAATAAAAATAACCACACAGCTTTTCTATCATAAATATGAGTATTTTCAGACCACGTTGTTTTTTTCTCATAAAATAAACTGCAGAGGTGATCAACGAATGCTCTACTCTGACAAATCCATGCAACGGAGGAAGATGCTCTGATCATTTTTCCGGGTTTTCATGTTCCTGCCCCAGAGGTCGAAGTGGTTCACGCTGCGAGAACAAAGACCCTTGCATACCATCGGTGAGCAGCATGCATATTTAAAAATGGTTCTTGCATTTAATGTTTCAAGCACTGGGAACACATGCTGCGAAAACTCCAAGAACTCTTCATTACTTTGCTTTCTTTATTATCAGATCTGGTCGGGACAATACTTTTAGAGATCGAAGCGGATAAGCACGAAAAACGGGAAATTGAATTCTTATACTGAAGTCACAGAAACAGTACCAAACAAAACATAACACATTTGTGGTTAAAAATGGATAGAAATTCAACCATTTACTAATAAATTCCCTTTTAACTACCAGATCCAACAGTAGATCTGCCAAAAATTAACTAATTTTTTACGGAAGAATCATGTTCTTCCGCAGCTAACTCGCGAAGTCGTATCAATGCGGATGGCCACGGGATAAGTTGAATGCCGTTTAAATGGATAATCGAGTAAGAACTGTACTTTGAATGTTTAGTGTTGCACAAAATTGTTACATAAAAGTTATTATTGTTGACTTTGACATAAAATTCCCAACGTTTTGCGAAATAATTTGCTATTCATTACAAAATGTTGAATTTTACTCAGAACCTTTTCAGCTAATGTATTTTTAATGAATTTCACAGCAACATTCCAGCTTTGCCATCATATTTTCTTATTGCAACTGGTCCAGGCAGATGGCATTCCAGGCTCTGGCCTGTCGTCGTTGCCGTTAAATAAAATCAATAAATAAACATTCCAGCGCATTTCGGAAATCCTGATTATTGCAATACTTATTTCATTTGTTTTTGTTTGTTTTTTGACAGCCATGTGTCAATGGTGGACAGTGCTCATCCATCGGTGCATCTTATCACTGCACTTGCACCGAACAGTACGCGGGAAGAAATTGCGAATATCACGCAAGTATGAGGGCAACGTGGTCTGTGCTACTCAATGCTCTTCACTGGGAAGTAACCAGTGATTCATGTGGATTTGCTTTTAGCGTTGCAAAGTAAAATAACATTAGGTTCATATTTTGCACACATTACATGTTTTCCTCATGAAACAAAGTTTTGACAGACTGTAGCTTTGAATAAAAGCTGAAAGTGAGCAATGTGAATACAAAAAAAGTTATGATTTCACTGGATCCTGTTCTAAAAACATTTGTGCCCACTATTTTATTCAATGATTTTTAATTCGACATCAATCAAATGTTGAAATGAAACGTGTAAACCAGTTGACTTGGCGGAAGTTAAGTGTTTCTGGGAAAACGCGAAGTTGTAGCATCACGCAAGATTTTCATTTATTGAATTGAAACCCAGAACCACGCAGTGAAGACATGCAAACACATATCTTCACTCTTGTGTTTTTACAGAACCTTGTTCAGTGCAGTGCAGCACCACAGCTTTTACTGTCACGTGTCGCGCCAGTGACCTGCCCTCGAAAATCAAATCAGCAACACTGTGGTCGCGATTGCCTGAAGAGAATGAACAGTGCAACTGTAAATTCACCGACAGGAGGCGCTACAACCGATACGGCCAGTTATCAAGTTATGGCCAGTACAATCGCTATGGAACGTACATTGGTAGCTCTCCTCCAACCTGCTCCATCCCCTTTGACTCTTGCGGTACAAAATTGCAAGTACGTCACTTCATTCGTTCAAAATAGGAAAGGCATTGTGATTTCAATTAAGCAAAGTTAGGCAGTATTTTGTTCTGCTGAAAAGAAGATTGTTAAGAAAGTTTTGTAATGCAATGAATATTTTTTGCAGATTGATGACGAAACTGCTGTTTATACAAACTTTCTGAGATTCCACAAACACTCATACAATCGTAATAACCAGGAGTTTCCAGATTTTTTGATCACAAGAGAAAGAGGAGAATTTTTGGTAAACCATGAAGTTTTCTGATTTTTTTGATTAATATTTTTGATTTGATTTCTTTCATTGGAAAATCAAAAACCAGAAATGGGATTGAAAATTGTTTCTTCAAAATCAAGTAGCACTAAGTTTAACTTTGCATTAAAGTTTTGTTTTTGTGTTTTTGTGCTTCGGTGGGAACTTTTCAAAACGCCCTAAATTTTTTTAAATTTTGAAATGATTCAACCCGAAACAACTTGCATCGGATTCAGCATTAAGAATCGAGGTTCTTGGATGCATTTCAGCCAAGTAATCAAGGTTAATGGAAATTGTTTGTAAAGGTCATTACACAGTTGATGTTCATTTTGTGTATTCAGTTTTTTTTTATTTTACCTTTTACAGAAAATAAAATATGCTGCAGTTGAATGCATATTAGGTGATTAGTTTCACTTTGTTGTTGCTGTAGGTTTTCTTGTTGTTGTTTTAATCATGACTTTACAGAAAAAAGAAGAATTGAATTTTTCGCACAACATGTGCTTGCTTTCGTAAAATCACTTCGAACTTCAAAATAGGAACAAACTTTAGCAAATCTTCCCTGTGGTGCATGTTTGTGATGGTGCATGCCGTCACAAACAATATTTTGTTTTAAAAAATGGAATGTTTTGATTGAAACGGATTTTGTTGCTGATTTCCGAAAACTGGTGCACACTTTTTTCAGCTAACTTTAGTAAAAAGTGTTTTCAATTCTCTGCTTATTTGTAAACTGTGTTTATGTCAGCGAGTAGACTTAAATGGAATTTTGTTAAAACAGAGTTGGAACGTCATCTTTTCAACCTTCATATACCTGAACACGTTTAATAATATCTGCCACAGAAGAGTCCTAACAAATATACTGTAACTAGACTTTTTTTTGGTCAAGACCAATCAGTTACATACTTGTTGAAATTCAGTTTACTAGAAAGTTTATAGTTTACATGTCAAGATGCACCCATAATTGGTCTGTCTCTCTGACAAACACTTTGCTTTGATTCCATTTAAAAGTTTGTTTTTATCCGAAAAAGCGTGCTGCCGACAAGAAAGGTATCTGAAGCTGCTCATTCTGCGCCCGCGCTCCAGGCGGACAAATCGATAGATCTTGAGGCTTACTCTCAACAAATCGCAGTGAAAAGACTGCTCTAGTGATTACTACACCCCGATCTTCAACTAGGTCGTTTGCGAATGATTTAGCACCCCGCCTTTCGAACAGGAGGATGCACCAACTAGGGAGCGGACTTTGCTGCGCTCGCGTAAGGTCGGATATCGGGTCTAGCAACAGCCCAACGGCCGTCTAACTGTGCCCGTCGCCGGCGGGGCACGAGTGCATCGTCGCCTTCCAGGCAGGATTCTGACTTAGAGGCGTTCAGTCATAATCCGTCAGATGGTAGCTTCGCACCATTGGCTTATCAGCCAAGCACATGAATCAAATGTCTGAATCTGCGGTTCCTCTCGTCCTGAGCAGAATTACTGTCGCAACAAGCGGTAACAAATTTTGCCGATTACTTTCACTCCCACATCAAGGTCAATGCGTATTTGAATTCTTTAAAGACATATTCCAAAAGCAGATCAGCTCATTAGCATTGAAACAAGAGAAGACTTGGCTGTTTTATAAAATTCAGAAGTTTCCACTGTTGAAACAGCATGAGTTAAATTTATAATAAAGACGTCTTCCACTTTTGTATCCTTTATAATTCTAGTATTGGAAGGTAAATGACTGAGCATTATTGCAGTTTTATGTTTTTTTCCAACTCTTTGTAGTTGACTTTGGAATGTCGGGTTCCTCTTCAGTTGGAGATTC
>Ga0210059_1006862_pt1 | contig 18187 bp, 8 predicted proteins | sample Ectturendosymbi2_FD_188042 | JGI IMG/M metagenome (GOLD analysis project Ga0210059, IMG submission 188042) | Ecteinascidia turbinata endosymbiont from Florida, USA - Sample 2 (SPAdes) (version 2) | ecosystem: Host-associated > Tunicates > Ascidians > Unclassified | place: Key West, Florida... | reverse complement strand
ACAGCTTTAATGGTTGGGTTGGCCACATCACGTTCGCGCCTCACCGAAACGAATGACATCACTGTTAAAACTTTTCATGAAATAGGTGCGAGGATCAGCACAATGTCCAGAACACCTGCCTCGGATACTACTCCAGGTGTCCTGGGAGAGCAGACGATGTAACCGCTTCGCCATTCACGGGCGCCACTATCTTTTCTTGCTCTGCGAAAGGTCGCGTCAGCAACATAGTTGTTGTGTGGCTGTGCGCTCCTTCCCTGCTTTTTTGCGACTTCACGTCGCACGTTAAATCACGGCCCTTGCCAGTTCGTAGTGGTCCAGTGTTGTATCCTTGCAGGGCTTCAACGAGCTCATCCCGCAAAATTTGTTGAAAATCTTCGATGAAAACGAACTAGAACTGCTCATGTGTGGTCTCGGTGACGTGGATGTAAACGATTGGCGGAAGAATACCAACTACAAAGGCGAATACACTCCCAACCATATCGTCATACAGTGGTTCTGGAAGGTATTTGAAAGACTGTTTTCTGAAAAATTATTTCCCAAACTGAAAGCGTATCCGGCGGATTTCATTTTCTGGCCACAAAACTCGCGTGGCAACTGAGGATATCTGTGCAGAGCGAGCCTATAGATCTGCGTTTAATGGTGTATTCCGTGCCTTGATGAAAGTAGCCCTTAGGCTTGAGATGGCAGTTCTTGTGCTTCATGTTCGCGTCACCATTGAATTTTTTGCGAAGTCGTTGGGGTAATGTTCGGTTAAACGTAACTGCAACGATAATCCCTTTATTTCTGTAACAATGCCCTTTGTTTCCACGCTAGGCTATACTCCTGATGGATCCCGAGCTCCGGGTTCGCTTCCTGCAATTCGTAACGGGCACTTCCCGCGTGCCTATGAACGGCTTCGCTGAGCTTTGGGGCAGCAACGGACCACAACTGTTCACCATCGAGAAGTGGGGAACGCCGGAAAAGCTGCCACGCGCTCACACGTGGTAAGTTTCTTGCAGCGGCATTTCTTGTGGGAGACCTCCAAGGTTGCGTGATAATTTGTTAAAGCGGTCGTAAATCGCGGTTAACATGTACCAATTGTATGATCCAAAAGTTCACAAAGTTTTTGTTTTTACGCATTTTGCTCTTAAAGTCTTCTTATTTTTGAAAAAAAGAGTCGATTTTGTTTCTTGTTTTAAATTCAGCTTCAACAGACTTGATCTTCCGCCGTACACCAGTTTCGAGGAACTGCGACAAAAGCTCCACTTAGCGCTTGAAAGTTCTCAGGGATTCGAAGGTGTTGATTGAGAAGTTTCGGGCGCATCCTTCGTCGCCAGACTTTTCCTTCCTGTGTCCTTTGCGGACGCAGTCTGCTGTTGATTGAAAGTAATTTTTTCCCCGAGAAACTGTGTAAATAATACGACCTGGTCCTGGGAAACTTCGCCTATTTCTGCTTCTTTTCGAAATCACTGACAGCTTTGTGCACTTTCGATGTATTGCCACTAATTTCATTGTACGTAAGTGTGTGTTCGTGCGCGCGCGTGCCTACGGTCCATGCTATCACGCGTGGCATTCCTGGACGGCGCCGTTCGCCAATTTCCTGTACAGTCGCCTCGATAGTATTTCCAAGGTTGTTTTGTTTTTTGTTATTCCAATAGAAAAGCGTTCCGGTCGCTGTTCCGCTTGCGACAGTGAGCATTGACGCTGGTGGTTGGTGGGCTCGACGCGGTCGTCTGAGTTGTGAAACGTCCGCACGCGTGGCGGAGTTCGTTTTCTTAGTATTATTTCCCTGATGAGGCGTGGTCCGTTCAAGTTAGTGTTGAACGACTGCTGCATCTCGCGAGCACTTCCACGCTCACAGCCGGTACAGCTGTTTTGCTCATTGCTGCAATTAACTTACCTGACAAACGTTGAATTTGTGCAAGATGATATATACAGTGTGAAATGACCCTGTCGTCGCATCACTTTGCTACAATCACCAGGCAGCCATGCCAGTTCTGCGGCGTTTGATTCTGTGCATTGTGGCGCGTCTTGTCTTGTTTTACACTTTCTCGCTGCTTCGACTCTGACGTTCGTACTAATCGGAAATTTATTGTCACGGCAAAGTTTCTTCGATCGCTGTGAAAAGCGATTCCTGCTGATTGTTGCGAATCCTCCTCATTCGCTTGGCCAGTTGCGGCGATAGCAGATGCGCGCGCGCGTGTTTGGAGCGAGCTTGTTCGTTCGATTTCGAAGGCGGCCCTGACTTGTTACTCACCGGCAGTCTTGTTAACACTTGGTCCGGAACGCTCAGTCACTAATCAGTACAACTGCGTCGCGTCACTTGTTTCTCTTGCGGCAGTTACTCTCAGCCATAAGTTTGCACATTGAAATCTTATGCACACACCGAAACTGTGGCGAAAGACCAACCCAACGCTTAACAACTTTATTGCAACACTCCCTGTATCTGACAAACATCGGCAGCGGCACCTCTGCTGTGCAAGAAACCAGCGATTGGTTTCATGATTGTTCTGGAGCAAGTTTCTTTCCCGTGTGTTGGTTTCCGACCGCCATCCATTGTACGATGTTTTGTCGCGGATTAAAGTCGCGCGTTTCGCGTCGTTCCTTCCGTCATCCATTAACATCGAAAGCGCGCGTTAGCGACTACGCGAACCTGTTTCATATAATGCGCTCCTTCATTGTTGGATCACAATTACTGGCGCTTGTTGCAGATCATAATCGCTTTCACGTGACACAACAATGAAGCAATAAAAACTTCACCAGGCGTGCGCGCAAGTGCTGCGCTGCTGTTGTGTATTTCGAGCGTACGTTATGGCTCTGTATCAGGATATTCAGTGATCTTGCTTATGTTTTTCATTAGGTCGTGAGTTGTAGCCGTGATGCTGTTCAGGAAGGTACAGTACCGTGCAGGCCTAGAAATATGGACGTTGTCAGATTTGTCGAAATAAGCTTTTTGTACACTGCAGTGAAATCAAATTTGTGCATAAGGTTGAAAATAAGATTTTTCTGATCAACACCTCGTTGTGTTCACACTGCGTAACAAAATTCGTATATAATATGATTCATTGCAAGTATATGTTTGATGTTTCTTTAGACTGCAGTGGTAAGCAATCGCTGGTATTGAAATCACCAGGGAACATTAAACGAAATTAATGCATATGGCTCGAATTCGCAGAACTCGAAGATCCTGTGGTATTTTTTGGTTCCAGAGACAAATGTTTTCTCCGGCAGGTTTCGTCCGCTACCAACGTTTAGTGGTTGCCAACTGCTGTGTGTGTACTGGCTTACTTCAAGCAAAGACATTGGTTAGTGTCTCCCGATCAGTCGTTAGTTATGGATTCACGTACATTTTTTCACTTTGTCACTATTACTTAGGAAGTTATGAGGCCTATGACGTTTGTGATGCGTATATCCTGCTAACTAGGGCAAGTTTTTGTTGCAGTGAGAAAGTTGCATTTATTTTCAACGAAAGTTGCATTTATGCGCACATTTGACTGCGAAAGACTTGACACAACCTATTTTCGTTTGCGCGGACTTCGCCAAAAGCCCAGATTTTCCGCACTTCCACCTCTAATTGAGTTCGGGCACTGTCGTAATTGGCTGGGGTTGTAAAACTTCTAGCTTGCAAACCAACTGTTTCGTCATAGATAACACTGAGACGCAGCTAATCCGTCATATAGCTCTTTTTCATGTAATCGAAGAGAATAGAATTAAACTGAAATAGTTTTGTTCTTTTTGTTACACATGTTGTATCGTAGCATTTGCCACCAGGTTTCAAATCGAGCAGATAAATAGCTCTTCTGGTGATTGTTTTATCATTAGCCGTCGGCTAATAATAAAATAATCACCAGAAGAGCTAATTTATCTGCTTGAAATAGTTTTGTAGTGTTTTTTTTAATTACACTTTTTCATTTCGCGCAATACTTGATAAAATTGCAGTAAAAAATTGCACAGAAAAATCGAAAAAGTTGCAATATAAAATTCCTGGAAACAGCTGAAAACATTGAACTACATATGATTTTGAGTATTTAGGAAGCTGTAAAAAAAAGTTGCAAAAACTTGCGCTAGTCAGTATTTCTAATTGACAATAGTAAGGTGCTTTGAGCCAGTCCAGAGAACCTTGTTCAGTGCAGGGTTCCCACGCGGTATTGGAAGTATTGAATTTCAAAACTGGCTTTCAAGACCTTGAAAAAGTATTGAAATTGGCCAAAATATGGATTTAGTATTGAAAAAGTTTGGAAATTCTAAATGGGGAAGAGATTTGAAGCATCTGAGCAGAATTTTGCTGAAGACAAAGCAATTCATTCTTTATGCAGCGTTATGAAATGTGCAAAACTGAGCTTCATGAGTAAGAATTTTAAAAAATTGAGAGAAGTAATGGTATTGAACTTTTTTAATTTAGTGTTGAAAAGGTATTGAAAAACTATGGAAAATGATTTTTCAAAATGTGTGGGAACCCTGTCAGTGTTGCCAGATGTGCTTCTTTCGTTTGAGCGAGTCCTTTTATCCACTGCTAGCCCGCCTAGATATCGGGGCAGGTGTTGAGCAGCCGTTCGGTTGTCTCATCGTCCAGAACCGTCAGGCCGTGTAGTCCGTGGGGAGTCGATGGATTGGACAGTGGAGGACGACATGGTCGACGGTTTGCTCTGCGCCACACTCGCAGGCCGCAAGCCAGATGTGCTAATTTTCCGCCAAATTTGGCTATTTTTTTTTTGGTTGGGGGGTAAAATTTGCGTTTGTCGCGTCGCGGATTTTTGGCTATTTCGAAATATTTCGGTGGAAAATTTGGCGGATTTTTGTACAAAATTTAGAGCAGTGTTTGGTTCATGAAAAAGTTGTAAAAATCCACTTAATATTGTACACTGCCGCCAAATTCATTGTTTCTGAATGTGTGAGGTCGCATGTACCAGTGCCAGCTGCTTCAGTCTAACGAAAACCCTGTGTTTGGTTAGCCTTCAGCATGAGCGCTATTTTGTTGTGAAATGTGGAGGGGAGAGCTTGGTGTGAAACCAATATAGTCATCGGGTCGATGCAGAACTGGCATTTTATATATACAGATTCCCAATCTTATTTCTGGAGGTGTTTTGAGAGCAACACTAATCACGCTTTATATTGTTCTTGCAGATGATTTACATATTAGTATACTTAAATTTGTTGCTGGACACGGTACTGTTCTTCAGCCTGCTTCCATTAATATCGTATTTGGATGTAAACAAGCACAGCAATATAGTAGAACACATCATTTGGGTTTTATCAGAGCTGTCAGTTGGAGTGCACAAAATGCTGAATCGCATTGGTCGCACGTGCATACCACTCTAAAGAGTAGAACACTTCAGTTTTCATGCATTTTATAAGAAATGTGGGTTACAGCGCGATTTGATGTCTTGTTCAAGTCGCTTAACGTTACAAAGACGATAAATAATTTTCTTGCACATTTCCGTTTTTTGAAAAAGCTACAAATCTGTTTAATGCTACTGGGCATCATACATGCAGCCCTACCCCTACCAAAATCTCCATTGATATCCTCTTACCAGCAGCAAGAACATTTGGCCTAAAATTAGCGTAGCCTACTTCACAAAATGATTTCAATATGTTTTTACTGTTGGTGGATGGAGGGTGCATCCTTTCAATCTCCCCTTGTTGGCCCTTGCCTACATACCCACATAGAGCCTCATTTTGAAGCCTGAATCCGAGCCGGAAATCACGAAAGAAAAAACTCGTTCGTCTTAATGTTATAAGAAAATTTTCTACACAGGCCCGAAATTGACTCGAAATATTTGGACAAACTTAAGCCCGGCCCGACTTACAACTCCGCACCATGTCAAAAGTTTCATTCCAAGATTTCTGCTTGCATAACGACACAAAAATGTATTTGAGGTTAAATCAAAATGTACAACGGCGAATTGGCAAAATAGTACCAAGTTTCACCTGCATTAACACGAAAAGAATGTCCAACAAAACTGGGTGTAATGTATCTGTAAAGCAAACGTTTTCCACTTGGATGGAAAGATTACTGCATTGTCAGTTTGGTTAAACTCAAGTAAATCAGATGACTTACGAACCAATGCATTCAGCACAAGCACAAAATGTAAGAGTCACGGAAAAAATATCTTTTGGATTTGTTGGTCACCATTGTCGCGACATTACAAGAAGTTAGGATAAGTGTAGGCCTATATTTTATCCTTATTTCCGAGTCAAGTCCGTATATTTTGAGCTATAGGTCAATATACACCTAAGCAAATACTGCAGGCTATTTCCCCAGCGTTTTGATTGAAATCCTGTTCACTAATGGTTGAAAACAGTCTTGCTAAACTCCCCATCCCAAATTTAAGTCTCTACAGTAGTGCTCCTTTTTGTCTTTGACAAACGCTTCGCAGAGATTTGCCTGAAAATCTAACTTTCTAACAATATATACGCTATCATCATTAAATTATATGCTGTCTGTTTCTGAATACGTGTCAACCAACGTTACAGCAAAACCCGTTAACTGTCTGCACGAAACAAATAATGCCCCTGTACTGTGGTCTCTCATATGTCCAGTTGTAATACTCTCACTGTTACAAGAAAATAAGCTTTTTAACAGTATACCACACAGGGTAAAATCTCGGACAGAAGCAGTTAACCATCTTTCACGGTCACTAGATACTTGAAAATCGCTAAAAATTATTTTATCGAAGCTTCTTTTTCCGTATGGAGGTTTCCCTCCGAGTTTGCATGCTTTGTATATTGCGGAAAGGCGGGAACAATCACGACACATGGATCACAGCAGACGAAGACGAAGCATAGTGAAACGATGGCATACGGACACGATACAACAGCGTGATACAGCACGTAATTGCACAAAGCGCAGTCGCAATTTTTGGGCCACCGCGGGCGGTAGCAGCATCGGCCCATGAGCTAAGTGCTAGGTTCCTTGCTCAAGGAAGCAACCGGCGAGATCGAAATCCTGCCTCGCAATTGTTAGGCCAGCTCTTTACCGAAAGAGCTAACCGGCTACCTTTCGGAAAAAGCTTATTGAAGCTGAAATTTATGAACTAACAGAATCAGTGATACCATACCAAAGTCTGTTTCAACATCAACTTGGCTATGTGTGGCCTACCATCTAACATGAAAAGCTCTTCGCACAAAACGTGACAAACATCACTTTTATTTTTGAAACCTCTCCAGATACAAAACCTAAGGAGAAAAAGGTAGGGGGGTCATGGCATATTATGTCCCACCGTCTGAAAAAGTGGGGGGACATGTCCCCCGTGTCCCCCGCCAAATTGCGCCCATGGCTGTCAGTGCTCAGCTAGTACCATGGTAGATCGATGCAGTGGACGCGTGCTGGACTGCATTGAATCCACCTACTCAGAGAATAGACGTTGTAGAAAGTCCTAAGTTGCATAGATACTGATGAGATTCTTCCAAAGGACATGGTGATAAGCCACCCTATTATTTTAACAACTTTATTTTTGATGTTTTATAACAAGCTAAATGGAAGAACGAGACGCTTGTGTGCAGTTTCGGTTAGAAAATCAAAACAATGATACTGTAGCGAAGATTAATGTGTTGTAAATCACTATTTGTGCAGATTGTTTTGAGAAATGTTCAATTTTTGACAACGTTGAGTCATCACCTTATTGATGCGAGGTTTCAGCTTAGTTTGTTCTAAAACACTCAAATGTTCTTAGTTGCTTCTGGTGCTGTTGTTATTATTGATAAAGAAGTGGCGTCAGGTTTCAAAGAATGTGAACGGATGAACCGTTTCAAAACATGGATTCGAAAAGAGCAAAGTAATGCTGAGAAAGCCTAGTGCAAGTTTTGTTGCTGTGAAACCAGAGCACATCGTTCAGATTTAATTAGCAATTATCCTTCTAATAAACACCAGAAACACCAGCGTGATGCCGTTCACCGTTATACCATGCGGCAGCATGGTGACTTGTTAAACTTTGTTTTTCAAAAATGTTCTGACAGCAGTAATCAGTTGTTTCGTTTTGCATTTGTAAATAGTTTTGCAAATGGCTGAAGCTGTGGATGCATGTTATAACCTCTACGTAAGGTGCGATGATATGTAACCATCTACAGCCACTGCCTTTATAAATTGGCCTTGCAAAGATTACATGGTTACTAAATGCGCCAGAGACTAATTTTTTGAAGTCCGCGGAATCGACAAACTGAACTTTTTAGCGACTTTAATGTTTTAAAATGTTTTTCGTTAGTTTTCAGACTTGGCTATTTTCGCCTACAGGTTTTTGCCAATTTTGGCTAATTTTTCTGAAATTTGGCTATAAAGCTTTTTGAAATCTGGCAACACTGGCCTTGTTTTTCAGCGCGCTTGGCAAATAGTGTTGGATGATGCACCACAGAAAGGGTCCGGAGCCGGAGCTGCTAAATTAGCCACCAGCTCCGGCTCCAGCTAAATTTTTGAAATAGCTCCGATTCCACCGAAAATGACCGGCTCCGGCTTCGCAGCCCTGGTTGAAATGGTACAAGTTCTTCCGAAACTGTTATTGAAAATGAGAATTCTTGCCGTGCACCACAATTTCTATTGATTGCTGGTTCCTACAAAATTAGCTAGCTTCAACTCAGCATCACAGGAGAAGGGACGGTTCGCATTGCTTGGTTTTCACAATTACCTCACCCGTAATTGCAACCGCTTTACACGTCATTGCTCAATCGACATCATGCACTTACTTTGAAAAGGATGATGCTTGGCCGAGCTCAGCTGATATAGGCCTACAAGCAAATGTTGTGGTTATGTTTTAGTGAGAAGAATAGGGTCAGTGCGGTAGATAGTTTCGAACGGTTGATTACTTTGAAGCTGTGTGACGTTGGGAAGTTTTTCGCCGAGTGTGGCAGACTGATGCATTTTAATTTTTATATATTACACAGCTTGCATGTTCTGAAACAATGTGACACTGTAGCTAACTTAGTAAAACGTAAAAGTTAATTTGGTTTATTAAGTTATGGTTGCAATTGCAAATAGTGGCAGACTGTCAACTAGAACCGATTAGTGAAAGTTTGAAACTTTAGTTGCTTAAACCGAGATTTGAAACTCCAGTAGTTTCACTGGGTGTAAAAACAGTATTGTCTAAAACATGCTTCCAGAATGCACAAAAATGCGTATTTTTAGGTGTAATTTTGCAAAATTTTCTCGGGGGCATGCCCCAGGACTCCCCTAGAATGGTCGTGCCTTCGGCACTTCCCTAAAGTTAATTTGTGACGTCACAGGATTGTGACGAAACTTGGCCCTCCCCTCGGAAATTTTCTGCGTACGCTACTGGGTGGAAGTGTAATTTATTGCTCAAGAGTATGTTTTTTCAGCCTGTTTCCCCTTGACAGATGCATAAACTCATGCATATCAATCATTTAATAGCAAGATAATCAAACGCTTGGCAATGGTTCGAAAGGAATTTTACTGCAGTTGAGCCCTGGGTGAAAGTCTCTTTGAGCATCTTTGCTTCGCACTGAAGTGATTTCCCTTGTCTCTGAATGTTTTTATGAAAGAAAAATTAAATAACCAGTAAGGCATTTTTCTCTCTACTCATTTATAGAAACGTGAAACAACTCTCAATCGTGCAGAAATAACTCATTAAAATTTAAACAATTTTTGCAGTTTACTGCAAATTTCCAGTTTTTCAAAAACTAAAAACATTTTGGTTTCAATGACCGCATAGACTTCTGCGGTTATGGTGCCGCAGGCGCACTGATTTTCCTAGGTCATGTCATGTTTTTTACTGTAAGCGCAAAGAGCGACGAGGCAGCGTGAAACTTACGTATCTTTTTCGTTACTTCCCTGCCGCTCATCCTATTGGTGAAGTGTTTGCTGCATTGTTTACTGAAGTTTGCATTGTTTACTAAAGTTTCCCAGATGAATCTGTTTGTATTCCATTCTTTTCTTCGTGAAAACGATTCGGCGTCACTGAAGAAAATTGTTATTGAGATCGATACGATTGACTGGCTTTGACGACAATCACTAAGCGTCCCAGTCATTGAGAACTTCGAAGGACGCGAATCTGCGTTTTGTTTGGATAGACCGCGTTGAATAAATAACTCCGAAATTTTTTTCGTTGTTCTGTGCCGCAACTAACTTCGAGGTAGCGATGTTTAATATTGCCGTATTCGCATTGTGACAATCTAGGCGTAATCATAAAACTAAGCGTGCCTACGTGTGGACCATAACCTAACGATGACGGCTGTTGTAAAATAACCCAGGATTAGATCACACACGAATGGACAGTCAGTGCGATGTAAGCTAAAGGGTAAAGGATGTTCACGTGCGAAAGTCTGCGTATGAGCTGTCGTATATTTTCGTCTTTTCATGTGCTGTAACGTTTCGTGATTTACTGCAACATTTCAGATGATGTGTGATTTATTAACTTATTTTGATTTCATGTGATACAGTATTGTTTGGAATGAATAAATAACAAGTTCCAGTTGGCCCATAAGAAAAGTACTGTAGTGTATGCTCACGCTGCACTGTGAGCTTCGTTAACAGGTTTGAACCAGAAGTGCCTTTCTGGTGCCTGAAAATAATATGCTGTGCACCTAAGTATATCGTAAAACTTACTTTGTTTAAGGGGGTCTAAAACATTGCTCTAGAACAACGTCTCTGTCTAATTTAGTGGCACTTGTCTTCATTCAAATGCATCTGCATCATCAAAATTGTAGTGGAATTCTTATAAATTTTCTTCCAGGTATGTGAGGAGCAGATAAGGAAAAAATTCATTTGATTTGCTGTTTCCAAGCATAACATTACCAAAAAACATCAGTTATGATTTAGTTCTGCATCATTTTCTCTTCATTCACTCAGAGCCATTCATTGTTGTATCATTTCCCATGGCTACTCAAAATTAGTTGCACACCAATAAGCAAGTTGTGCTTTATGTCATGACAGTTATAAGTTATATGCGCACCAAAATGCACTATTGTACAACCAAATTTGCTATGTGTACTTGACATGTGCAGGATTTGTTGCTTTCTTTCTAGCCAGTGTAGTGGGTTTAATCCAATAATTCACTGGATGGATTGACTATGTGGTACACAGTCTGTGTGGTAAGGTCTGTTGTAAACTTCTTACGAGATTGTGCTGTTGATTGGTTCAGTGGTCGCATTTTTCATTTCCAAAATAGTCACTAACACTATTATAGTGTTTTATAGACATAATTTGTATAGGTTTATGGGCAAACGAAGACCTACATTTGGAACATTAGTTAGTCTTAGCAGCACAACAATATATCCTACTGTGCAAGCTAAATATTGGAAACAACTTTAAAACTTGGCTAAACATTTACTAAAAGCCACCCCGTTTTATCTAACCCAATCAGTTGGGATGGAGTGGCCTAGTCTAGATGTACACGTGAAATAGCTTATTTTTCTAATCTATCAACCTCCTCATGGACCACATGGCCTGACAGTTACCGATAATGAGACAATCTGATCTAATCTAATAAATAAATGCGGTCGTGCAGGATGCTGTGGAATTGTAGTAAAATAGTACCTATCTTTTTAATAATTTGTGTTAAATTAGAAATTGACTTTAAAACAGTACATTGTGAAATGCATTGGTTTTTTAAAAGGAAAGCTGTTTGAAGGTTATCATTGTTAAAGAAGTCATTTTTTCAATTGAAGAAAAAATAGAATCAGACAACAATTTTCTCAATGACAGCTGGTTGATGAAATAATGGTATTTATCACATTTACTGAAAAAGGTGAATTAACATAATTTGTTCCTTTTAGGATAAAAAATTAACTGGCAGTAGAAAAAAAGCAGAAAATTATTCTTTTGTTCATATTTTCAAAAGAGTTTTGGCTAACAATGATGTGAAATCTGATTTGATAAAGCTGATTATAAATACCCATTTTCATCATGTTTATTAAAATTTTTTGCAATTAAAAAAAAAAAAAAACCTAGAATTAGACATTACTGAATCGGATTGATTCTAAAAACCATTTGTCATACAAAAATAAGCTTCAGTCACCTTTCTCTTAAATGTCAAGAAGAACTTGATTAACTCACTCTGATTCAGTTTTGCAGTATTAATTTTTGGAAAAATTTTTTCAGTTTTTGACTTGCTCCTAAAATAGAGTTTCCAGCATTATCTAATATAGCACCAACTGTACCCCTGCAATTTGTTTCAATATATTTGTATCAGCCTGTTCTTTCAACATTGACAATGATTGAAACAAGATACTGTTAAGCCTAACCAACACTGTCACTTAAACCAGGGCTACTCAAACTGTGGGTGTCGACCCCAAATGGGGTCGCGAAACAAATTGGCTTGACAAACCAGATAAAAATTTTTTTGTAAACTAATGGGACGTTTGCATGTATCATTGACATCTAGACTATCCATCAAGGGGTTGCCTAGAAAAAACTTCTTAAAAATGGGGTCACAGAACAAAATAGTTTGAGAAGCCCTGACTTAGACCAACATTGATGAACTTTGAGCTACAGATAAGTTTAATATACAGCAAAAAGCAGTCGCACGTAAAACATTGAATAAATCAGTGGTGTTAATGATAATAAATTCTTGCTAGTTCTACTTTTTTTGTTAATTGTTTACTCTACCCATATCTCCTTAAAAAGTCTGGTCAATTTCTTGGTGAACACTAAATCAGAAATGGCGTTAAGAAACATCTGGGCTACTTGCTACCATGCACTGACATGTAATATATGCATTAAAACCATCTGTGGTAACAATTTACAAAGATACGCGCAATCAAAAACTTACCTTATATAAGGTACCTTTCACCTACCAATGCTATGCACAGCCACAACTGTTAACTCCAATGCTCATGAGAACTGCTATTCTTTGTCAGTGCATGCTAACGAGTAGCCTAGACGTTTTTTAACATCATTTTCCGATTAGGTGTTCAGTAAGAAATCAAGCAAAACTCCAGTTTTAAGTTCATTTCTTCATAAGAAAAATGTTAGATTATGTTTGTTGGTAGTCATTACCAAACTTGCAAGTTGTATGGACGAAGTTTCAGACAGACTTGTTATTTTTGTTAGTAGCAATAACATTGAGAGCATATGAATAGTGACAGTGGTTTTGCACATCCTCAGATTTTGCTTAGATATATGTTTTAAGAGCTGAAACTTGTAAATTTCATCTTACAAAATGTGCCACATAGCTAAAAGTAGGTTTAGCTTAATCTGCAGATTAACGTCAACGTTTTTATAGTAGACATAGTTTAGGCATAAGAGTGAACTCCTTCACACAAACTGAAGATGTAAGCATCGAACAAAAATAACCATTGCCTTTTCCTGTTTAAATTTTCATTTATTGTGGTACAGAATGCTTAACACTTTTATGCATAAAAATAGACTTAATTGCTCATATTTCTGACCTTTTTGAAGGGCTGAATATTGTCTGAAATGTGTCTGCTCAAAAAACATGGATGATAGTACAAAAAGATTGACTCAGTTCAGTTTGCTACAGAAATCAACTTACTTCAGACATTGCAAAATTTAGGTCAGGGAATATTGCAGAAGTAAATACGCAAAATGCTGTAATTTAAAAAGCTCGAACATTATCAATTGCCAAAAGCAAATCAATTCCAGTGGAAACTGCCTGGTCACTGCTCATGGGGCGAATTACATTCAAAATTCAACATATGCATTGTATGATGTATATGTAATATTTGTAACATAACATGCATGAACTAGCAAACTGCTTTCTGCCATCTTATCAACTGTATTCTGCAGGAAGTCTCCTGGTCTATTCTAAATGTTGTATGGTCTAGTTAGGCATTTAACACCACACACTAGAAGTTGTTACATTTACAAGAAGTGTGTTTTAACTCATGGCATGTTTCAGCTCCAGTAAATCCAGTGCAACATTGGCCTTCATAAGTGGATCAGAGTAGCAAAGTGTGATTGATTAATGTTCTTTAAAATGACATTTATTACTTTTAGTTTCTGTTTTGCTATTATTTTCATTTTTGAAATGTTTTGTTATTGCTTCAAGCTTGCTAATCACACTCGAACGTAAACAAAGGCACCAATTCTTCAAGTGATATGCTTGGTATTTGTTAGTGATGGATCAGATTTTGTTCAACATAGCATAGAATTGAATGAAAGTGTGCTTGGCCTAACGACCTTCAACAAATTTTTGCATTATTTCAATGGAAATGCCAAAAATTTCAGCTTGTTGACATTTTGTAAAAATGTGTTTGGACCAAGTTAAGTGGGCTGCTATGTACAATGTAAAGTATGGTTTTGTTGCCTCCCCATACATAGTAAGGCTGCATTATTAGCTCGTAAGTCCTAGTCAAATCTGAATCCTGTGAGTTTTGTGTTACCTCACAGTTATTTTATTTCCATAGACATGACAAATTTAAGTCTACATCAGCCAATTAGGTTGAGATCAAGTCAATTATGTTAGGCTACAAGTCAATAACAATTTGCATGTTGATATAGTTAAGATAATTGAAAGAAACAACCCTTAAACTTAATACAGGAGTTCTGTCTTTCATAAGAAGTTATTTCAAATGAGTTAATCTCTAAAATTTTTACACAAATTCTATCAAGTCTTCCATCAGCTGCCCAGTGTCAATCAGGTTAATTTCCTTAAACATTGAATTAACATCAATTAAGATTCCGAAACAGTGCTTAAAATAGTGTTGTTTTTATAGAGCTACTTCAAAATATTGCTTGACAAGGTGCAAGGATTTTACCAGAAAAGTTATTTTTGGAGGATTTCACAGATGTTTTCAATATCCTTGAAAAAGTACAGATAAGCTGTTAGATTTTTCCAAGGTTTGAATGTATCTTATTGATGCTTGTTTCTTGCAATAATAGTACTGGTGTTTTCAGGTGTTTGAACTAATTTCAGTCAGTCTGCCTGCACTGTTATTGTGGTCCTGCCATTCAAAGATTTGGCTGTTTCTATTTGTCTTTGGCCAAAGTGTGTTCTCCAGAATTAACTGTGAAAGATGGCAGATAATGATCCAAAAAGTGTACAGGATTTAACTGGTTTTGTGCAAAAAGTATTGCAGGATATGCAAGGGAAATTCCAAAATATGTCTGACAATATTGTAACCAGAATTGATGACATGGGTGGCCGAATCGATGACCTAGAAAAAAACATTGCGGAGCTTCTAGCTCAAGCTGGTGTTGATGAAAATGACCTAAGTCAAGCTGAATAACAATATTGCTCAATGCAAGAGAGCATTTATTGAAGAAATGGTGAACATCTGGAATAGCTGATTAGTATCAGTACCAGTTGTCATTACAGCTTAGGTTCATGTATTGTAACCACCAATTTATGTAATTTCAAGCTGATCAATTATTGTGAAAGTTACTCCTTTCTTTTGCAAAATTGTTTTGGCAGCTCAGCAGTACGTACATCATTTTTAGTGTTGCGTTGTGACTGCACATATATATGCTTTCTAAATTTTTTAAACATTGTGTTGTGAAAACCAATCCCGCATGTGGTATAGCAGTACGATTTATATTATCAGTATCCTCTTATATTTGTCTTACTGTAGAGATGGAATAGAATGCTTGCACTGATAAAATGATGTGAAGTTGGAATTAGGAGTTCGTGGGGGGAGATGTTAAGCTGCGCATTTAATTTAAATAGCAAATTCGTGGATGAAATACAGCAAAGAATGTGATTTAACAGGGAGTGTTTGGTTAAGTGCTCAAAGCAAGGGTGGCTACACTTTTTGGTATTGCTGACCTTAGGCCTTGTCTTTCCGTTCCCATATTCCGTCACATAAAAGTAATCGTAATGAAATGTTGAAACGTTTTGATAGTTGGATGTTACTGGTGAAAAAAGATTTGGAGATAAAGTTTTGATCTACATATAGTACTGATTGTTTTTAAGTATTGTGCTTTTGCTAATATAAAATAGTTTGAAATTGTTAATGGTAATAATGGGTCTGAAGAATCTTTTCCTAAAATTAAAGTCTTACGAAAGTTGGGAAAACTCTAGAAGTTGGTTGTGTTTTTCTGTCGAACCGTGTCCTATTTTTTAACCTGTTATCTGCTGTACTTATCGACCAGTCGCAAATATCTCTGCGACAGTGCACGAGAACTCGTTCAAAAGATGAGGAAGAAGGCAACCCAAAATTTACCAACTCAGACTATTCATAACTGACAGAATCTCACGGTTACTACGTCTGGTATGTCAGTGTAAATACATCTGTAAATTCGTTTCGTTCCCATGGAATTAGGTTGTTAATGAGTTCAATTTAGATGATCTTAATCGACATTACATCATGATGTTAGGCTAGAAACAACGGTCTTCGGATGATCTGGATCTTCACCTAATTCGTATTAAAATCGTTGGTGAAATTCAATCCGAAATAACCGAAATTTGCTGTTGTTTGTTTTCGACTACTGCAAATGATGCTTGCGAAATATTTTGTATTGCACATGTGTTCCAATGATTCCTGCATATCTGTGTTTGATCTCAGACATTGTAAAGTCGCTGTGTGAACGGTACACTGCTTTGGTTTCACGTGCTCACTTCATTAAACAGCCTCAACAACTCGCGCTGTGCTTGGTTTTGTTCACTTATAAAGTTTGATACGATGCGACGCCTGGGTTTGAGACAACAAAGTTGCTCAAAAATTCTCAATGGTAAAAAATATATTCAATACAGTAAAAATTTTTAGGACAAACTGTTTTTAGTGCAAGTGCAAGTGGCTCAAAAGTCCTGAACGGTTAAAAAATTTTCAATACAGTGTATTTTCACTTGGGGGTAATCCTTTTAATTTGGGCCAGTGTAGAGTGTAATCTGGACCAAAGTCGTGACTGCTTATAATGACTTTGATCTGGACCAAGCCCTCGTTTTCTGTAAAAATTGAACAATCCGATGTCGGTAGGTCAACAGCTTGAAAAGCATTCGGTAACTCTTTCTTTGTTCGTTTTTGAGTTTGCGCTGGGTTGAGGTAGAGGTGCAGGGTATTAAAGATTTGTTTGATTAACAGGAGTTTTAAAGCCAGGATGCCAGGATTTTTGTGCTTTTTTGGAACTCTTCAGTTATCTGTTGCAGCATTGATCTTAAAACATCAAATTTTAGCTGACTGACTGAGGTAGGAAAATTTTGAAGTAATTTTTGTGAATGCAGTGTGTAATTTGAACCAGCCCTTGAGTTAACAGGCAAAGTAATTACAGAATTTGCCTATAACGGCACCTCTAGAGGATTGCTTAAAGAATGTTATTGACGCTATAAGCGAATTGAAATGCATGTAAAAGATGCCATCGCGACCGAATAAAATATAACGTTACAGACGAAGCCGTTATGAACAAATTGAACTGTATAGAACAGATTTACAAGAGGTTTCAGGCCCCATTCGGATTAAAATAAAAAAGTTTCAAATTGTTTATTTTTAGGGCAAATTGTCATTTTCAGGGCAAATTTCTTCTGCCCTCCCAGTAAACTGCTTCCCGCACGCCTATGTGTAGCATAATAGCCTTTTTCCTAACTCTACCTCAGACCAAAATTTGCCACCCAACAACAGAATTATTTTTTAATTTTTTTCGTTTGCACTTCCTAAAAGTTTCTTTTTCTCCATGCTTGGATTGCTGCATGCTCAACATTTTGCTGACTTTGGCGTTGACGAAGCCCAGAAAAAACTGTTTAGTGACAGAGACGGATTCATGGAGCGCGGGGCCCAGACCATCTTAGTTTTGGGAGCCCCAAGCAGGTGTCACCTATTTGACTGTTTGTCTGAAATGCGTGAAGTATGCCCCTCTTATGTGTAGTGCCCCCTCAAAAATGTATCTTTCGTTGTGCCTACTTTGGTTATACATTTAGCTTAGATGTTCAACAGAAATTAAAGCCTTTCCTACGTTATTCTAAAGACCAAATGGCATTGTGATCTTATCTTGGAATTTATAGCTCTTTCCTGTAGTTCAAAAGTTATCTTCGTTAAATTTCCGTAATTTCTAGCGTTTTTTGTAGGTTTATTTTTCGGATGTATACATTTTCATGCGGGACCGTGTTGGCGCCCCGAAAAATATCGTCTAGCTGTCGATCTGATTACCTGTACGTAAATTCCTTTTTATAGTGATAGTATCCACATATTTAATGAAATAAACAAGTACAATCCATTCAGTGGACACAGCTTATTTATGCCGTTTAAAGTTGTCATTTTCCAAGCAATACAAAGTATAGTGTTTCAATCCTCTATCCCAGGGCTTCTCAAACGTTTTTGTTCTGCGGCCCCATTTAAAAAAAGGTTTTTCTATGCGGCCCCTATGTTGGAT
>Ga0210059_1006861_pt1 | contig 18187 bp, 13 predicted proteins | sample Ectturendosymbi2_FD_188042 | JGI IMG/M metagenome (GOLD analysis project Ga0210059, IMG submission 188042) | Ecteinascidia turbinata endosymbiont from Florida, USA - Sample 2 (SPAdes) (version 2) | ecosystem: Host-associated > Tunicates > Ascidians > Unclassified | place: Key West, Florida... | reverse complement strand
AATGGAAACGTTTTCGAAACTGAATCTGTACACTCTGGTATGATTTTGTTGCAAAATAGGTCTCCAGGGAGAATATCTTCTGCTGATTTGTCCAAGACATTTTTGGGGCAACTATAGCTGCAAACGATCATCCATAGATTCACCTATGACGTCCTGCAACAGAAAAGACATTCGTTAAAAAATGGGTTTTTTACCGAACAAAATATGGGTACGCATCTTTTTGGGTCACCCTTGGAACCACTGCTTCATTGGGCAACTTCTGACCGCAAACACGCATCGCCGTCTAGGCATCTGTTCATCTCCAGTCCAGTGAAATCCAAATTCTAAATAATCATCGCAGTAAAACCGGTGAAACTTTGCTTTTTTCCAACTGAAATCGATTATGATCTTGATAGTTGTTTATTTTCCGAAGACTCACTTTTGTCACTATCAAGTTTTCTGAACTCTGCGGCATGCAAGTGTGGGTCCGCAGCAGAGATGGACTGGACTTGGATTGGACTGGATCCGGACTATAGCAAATTTTGTTGAATTTGAATTAGATCCGGAGTGAAAAGCACTTCAAAATTTAGGATCCGGACAGGATTTGGACTGAGTTAATGGAAAAGAAATGGGGCATTTTTGTTGTGAAAAGGCTGCATTTTTCCAATTTTCTGGACTTCATTTGGACTTGAAAAATTTTTGGACTGTGGTTGGACTTGGACTGAGTTCTAAAAAATCAGGACTGGATCTGGATCGCAAAATATGATAGTCCGCTCATCTTTGGCCCGCAGATCGTTGCTCGGCAACACCAAAAATCAATCTTCGCTTTATATTTACTGCCGTGCAGCACTGTCGCTTCGCGGCACGGTAGGGGAGTCCTCGCGGCACGGTACCGTTTCGCTGCACGGCGTTTGGGAATCACTGATATGGACACTTGGATCTTTGCATAGGGTTTCATGAGCAACGCAAACATTTACCAAAGGTTCCGCTAACAGCAGAAAGGTTGCAAAATACCTTCTACTACCGCCATGTATATATCCTCGTCGTGTTTCATGTATTTATGTATTCCTTGTTGCTGCGATCCCTTTTTAAAGTCTAGCGCCTTGTGTGTGGGAGTGAAGACGTTTCACAATAAAATACAATTATTAGGAGAGGCATAAGAAACTTTTATAAATTTCAGAGAATATACCGTAAGAGAAACTTTTAAACCCTTGAGGCATGCTGGACCATGCCACTGCTCCTTGGTAGGTTATGCTAGATTTTTTTAGCCAGAAACAGCCAACTCTAGAGATAAAGTGATTTTGGCTTGCAGATGATCCAGTGAAATGAGAGTGAGTTTCAGTAATTCTTTGAAAGAAGCTATTATATGATTGTGGTAATGTATGGTTATGAAACTTGTGTATTAATTTAGATAGTTCTAATAGACACATTTTCTTCATTTTTAGAAAAACCAGTTGTTTATACAAAGAAGTTGTGTGGCAATAAAAACTACTAAATGTGAGAGCGCACAATACATTATGAAGGGTAGTAAGAAGTTGAAACACAGAATCGCAAACTTCCCATAGTATGCAATGCATTATTGGAGATTTCTATATAAGAAACAGTAACAGATTATTTTTAGCATTAATTGGTACAAAGTTTCAAATTTTGTATATCATTCCTGAGGCAAACGACAGCTTAGATTTTAAGTATTTGACATGGGAGGTCCAATTCAGAGATTCATCTAACAAAACACCCAGATACTTTACAGACGTTTTCTGATGCAACACACCATTATTAATGTGAAATTAGAAATTCTGTTTTTCTTCTTCAGCTTTAAATTATTTTCCTGTGCGGAAATGCAAATATTTTGTTTTCATGTTGTGGTTGTTTGTGTTTTTGTGAAATTTATTCATTATCTAATGCAGATAAAACGCAAAGGTTTAAAGCAGTTTGCTAGAAATTTAGTTCCTTTCTAGTGAACTGTTATGCAATTGCATGTGTTAAGTGCAGCGGTTCCCAACCGAAGGTCCAGGACCCTGGGGTCTGAAAAAAATTTTTCAGGGGTCCTAAATACGATTTTCGGTGGATAGTTTGTATGTTCTTAGATGTACGTTTTTCAAAATGACCGAGATTTATGAAAACCTGCAAATGCTATTACTTAAAAAACATTATCCAGCATAATTATTTCAACTAAAGTTACTAAATTAACAATTTAAAATTCTTCAATTTCTGCACTGCTGTATCTGCTTAGCGCTGCGGTTACCACGTTGAAGATGACCCTTTTTATGATTGTAAGGGCACTGTGGCATTTAAATGTTTATGGCGCAATTACGGCGAGAGTGTTGTTTGATGTTGCAGAATTCGAAAGTTTCTGGTATTCAACCGTGCACAGTTACCAGAAATTGATTACAACATCCCTGTCTGTTCTAGTGCCCTTTTCAGCAATATATTTGTGCGAATATGGACTTTCCTCTCTACTTCATTTGAAAACAAGTATCGAAACCATTTGAGCCCCTCGAACAATTTGCCCGTGGCTCTGAGTAATTGTGTATCAAGGTATGAGTGCATAATTTCAGGGAAGTAGCAACAATTCAGTTTGTTTATAATGAGCATTAATGTGTGAAAGTTAAACAGTACGACTGAGTGTTTTCTGTTGTTTTGTCAGCAGGCATACTCACTTCATTACGAGCAGTAGGGCCTCAAAGAGAAATATTTTAGGCAGAACAAACCATTTGGTGCTCCAAGGCTCCTAAGACTAGCAGAATTTTTTTGAAATATCAAACTTTGCATCAAACTTCAACCTGAGGTGCTCGTTTATTGATATTATGAAACATTATGTTTAAACAAATGGGTATTCAAGTCATTTGACAATATTAACATTTTTGAACATGAATTTCAAATGTTCATAGTAAGAGTGTTGTTGAAACTGTTAACTACGATCGAGGGCGCTCTTTCAATCATTGCATTTTTATGCATGTGTGTGAAGCAATGGACTCACAATTTTAAGTCCTCTGCCCTTCAGGAGCTCGTTGCCTTTCTCAGAGAAAGACGAGTCGTGTATTTGTCTTGTTCGCAGTACTATACAAATTGTTGCAAGATCACAACCACCGGCATTTAAAACACTTTGAAGAGTCAAGTTTTCTTCTCACCTCGTCGTATTTGACCGAAATCGTTGGTACCCTTTTTTGAATTGTTTGATTGTGAAATTGAATTATCAAATGAAAGGAAGCAGAGTAGCCTGACTATAATTAGCCGAAGACAAGGTGAAATCTTTTCGAAATTGCAACTATGATGGCAGAGATTGGAAAATGACAACTTCGCTAACTTTCCACTTTTAGACGAGATTGTACACAACTCTGATACTGCGTATAATGGTTAATGGTGAAGAAAGCAATAACACACTGCAAAGGTAAAGCCCGTAACTGCCGGGCACTTGCAGTAGTTGGAAAGATATTATGAGTATTAATTCCCTGACCGACAGTCAGAGTTGAAACGGTAGCCATTGCTTTTGACACTACAACCACAAGTATAAACATTTGAGACATAAATGACATCACTAAAATTCAGGAAAGTGGGATTAAACAGCATACCTTCAACATCAGCATAACAAATCTTCGTACCTTTGGTGCCACTCAGGAAAAGGGTACACCCGTAACGCTAAATTTTCCCGTATTTGTCGCGCCCGTTGTAACCATATGTCTCTGCGAGCAAGCATTTTTTATACTGATTGGGATTGAAACGACAGAACGGATAAACGTAAATGTTCAGCACGTTTGCAAAGGTAAAGAACTGCTGGTCTGCAAGTTATCACAGGGATTGTCAACCTGAGGGTTGCGAGGCTTTTTGGACGGGTCACGAGTATATATGGCCAAGATCTTGAGTTGCACCAAATGCAAACCAGCCTTCACAAGTTTGCTGCGGTTAGATACGAAACGCAGTTTATGAAATTTATTTTTGGTGGTTTGATGGTACGCGAATATCTGAGTCATGCGACAGTCACGAAAAATTATTAGAATAGTATTCATAGCTTTGTGTTGCATGGTGAGCATGACATCGCCTAGCTTTGAAATGTATGGGTAGATCAGAGGAAGTACGAAAGCTTATAATAGCGTGTTGCGTTGTGGTTTCCAACAGTGGCGTACGAACCCAATGGCTCTAGCCAGGGACGGCATATTTCAGGTGCAGGCTAAATCTAGTCGCCAAAGTTAAGCGGATATTATTTATAAGCGGTGAGAAATTCATCCAGACTCATTTAAAACTTAAGCTGTGTTAATTTCACCATCTACTTCACCACCGGAACATTCCTTGGAGAACAAAGGGCGGAAAATTTTTGTTCTGCCATGATTTCAGCCATGTTACGCTTACCACCGCTTCGTCCAATTGTGTAAGAGCTATGGCCAGCCACCTGCTTGCCAATATCGTATCGTAACAATGGCCGTCATTTCACGAATCTACTCAGAACGTGCCTACCGCGTCAAGCCACAGCGTCGTTCGGTAGTCAAGCTGCTACAATTGCAGCTGGGCTTTCAAAGCAGTAAAGCAACATGCTGCCCCGTTTTCCCGAAAGCTCTACAGATGTTAAATGACCAAAAGGCTTTTTATTTTAGAGTCATGCAACGTACTCAAATTACATTACTATAGTTTTACATGCATCCATTTAAGTTATTGCGTTGCTGCTTTGGAGGCTGCGCATTAAAAATCAACACACGTGACACAAAACAACAGAGTGCGCAACATGACATTCAGTAATGATGACACACATGTCAGTACCGTTTGCAAAACACTGACGTTTCTGAAAGTGCAGGATGTACATCAATTGGATTTGGTCCAACAAGTGCACAAACGTCTTGACGGGTTGCTGCCCAGGACTTACATTGCTATGTTCCAGAGATCATCGGATGTGCATAACTTTAATACAAATGCTATACAAGCGATCAAAACTATTTTCTTCCTTGTGTTCACTGGTCACAGTATTATTGGTAAAAAATAATGTCTTATAAAAAAAACAGTGATATGAAGCATAGGCGTAGCCAGGGGGGGCAAAGGGACTATGCCCCCCACATTTTTGGAAAATATAGTCATTTTGTGCTTTGAGAGGGTTTTTTCCAAACAAAATAGTGTTATTCGCCTAAAATAATACATTTTGGCCCCCCAAAATTTTTTGCCCCTCCCAAACTTTTGGACTGGCTACGCCACGGCTAGGGTGACGTTTGTACGAAACTTATCAGTCTCTGAGGTGAAACTTTAATAAAATGATCTTAAAACAAGCAAGGACGAATATTTCTAAGAAGTGGTAAGATGCGGTTCGCTGATTGTTGAAATTCTAAAAAAACAGTTTCATGCAAACCGACATACACTGAATCAAAGGGCAAACCGTTTGGAAGAAAGAATACATAGCTCGGCTATATTTAAATGTTTCTTTATCAAAAAATGACAAACAATTTCAACCGGTCAATCACTCCGTGAGACTTTTGTGCTTGTTTTCTACGCACAATATCTGATATACTGGGAACAGTGGCTGAAAGAGATACTCTCATACAGGGGCGTAACGAGGTTAGATGGCGCCCGGGGCAACAACTAAGTTTGGCGCCCCCATATTTGAACCCGAGGTCTTTCGGAAACAAATGTTCTGCAATGAAGAAAGTACTTGTGACATTTTTGGGACTTCTCGGCGCCTCAATATTGATTTCGGCTCTCAAATTTATATTTTGTCAATGGGCAAATTCATGCACTCTTGTCACAACAAACTGCTTCCAAACCACTTTGATGAATATTTCATTCCAATCAGCTCAATTCATTCTCACTCCACAAGACTAGCAACCTCTACTAACCTATTTTTACCTAGAGTTAACTCTTCTTCAGGAAAATTTTCCCTCACGTTTGTTGGCCTTAAAGTGTGGTCTTCATTACCACATGATATTAAGTCTTCAACCACGTTTACCTTCAAATGGAAACTGAAGAAACACCTCATACATGATAAAGATACACAATTATGAACTTTTGCAAAATTTCACTTATCCAGAACCAAATTCTGTACATTCTGTAATCTGTAATTCTGTGTATTTTATGTATATTTACTTTTCGCATTTTTTCCTCCCTGTGCACATCCCATTCTTTTCAGCATGAAAGCACACTCCATAGTTTTTTTGTTTGTTTTTTTCTTCTGTACCTCATTAATTTGTTTTTGTTCCCTTTTTTTATATTTTGTTTAAACATATTATTAAACACACCAAATTCCTTCAATTAAATGTGATCCACTCATCTGTGTACATAGGCATGCTCTTTCATCTGTACAAATTCTTCACCATGTTCTGTGTTTGTTTGTTTTCCTAGTTGTGTTTATTTCACTCAGATGTTGTTTTACAACACTTTTCAATAGCTGAAAAACAGGGTTGGTTGACTAGATCACCGCCGTGGTCCCTCACCAATCCTATATGACACAGCACCCCACCTTGTTTACACTGATTAACCATTGCCTCATTGCATTTTCATTTGCTCTAATGTTCACCATTGTGGTTGGTTTGCTCAGTGCAATGGCTTCTTGTTGTGGTCCTGTTTGTTGGCTGAGTCAAATGAAACAAGAAACCATTGTCCAATAAACCATTGTCCATTTTCCATAAAAATGGTCATTGCTTTTCGGTAATGTGTATACTGTATTTTTTCAAAAGCACCTAGTTGAGGTAGAGAGAATTAAGTATTGAAGATTATTTTGCTTTATTTATGAAGGTGTTTCGTATTTGGCAGGTCAAATGGGAAATACGATTCGATAGTTGATGCATTTCATTAGTTTTTTGAAGGTTTTAATTTAGTTCTTGATGCTCTTATGTTGATAGCTGCATCATGAATTACTACCGCAAAAAGACTTATGGCACCCATCTCACACAGATTGGCGTCGTAATTTCTGATGTATTGTCTAAAAAATTGAAAGTTACAAACTCTTAAAAAGTGCAAAGGTGTGATGACTTCCGTGGAGGTTTCGGAGACTGCTGCAATATTTGCTTGTTTCGAAAAATGAAAAAGTAGTTGCGAAATCTACAATCACTTTATAAAGCCTACTTCTTTCGTGTTGAAGGAAAAAAAATTAAACCTTCTCCAGGATATTCAAAATATGCTCTAATACGGTTTGTACTCTTCTAACCGGCGCTCCAACCGGTGCGCGTATTTTCACTGTAAAAATTTTCCAAGTGTAAAGTGCTTATTGATATGCAGTTGTGGTGCTGGAGTTTTGTTTTTCTTTGTTTTTACAGTCGAGTTCGGGCTATTCATTTAAGAATATGCTATTTTTCTGTAAATACGCTAAAAACCATCAGTTAAAGATGAGAAGACTTGGGTCAAAAATATGGAGTGGCAGTCAAAATAGGGCTAACTGTACTTAAGGCGAAAAAGGCTGAAGCAGAGAAAGAGAATGTTGCGTTGCTTGGGACAAGATTAAACACAACTTTCTCAGAGTGTGAAGAAAAAAACTTCAGAAGAGCCACTAAACAGTGAAAATGGCGAGCTGAGGCTTACAAGCACGAAAATTCAAAAGTTGCGGGAACCATTGGATGAACAAACGTTCCTGCCACTTGGCCAGGTGTCATGAGTCGGATTGTTATTTAGCCCAAACCACAACAGAAATTTTCCCCTGAAATGAGAGTGATAAGACGATTTTTTAAGTTCCACTGCCAAGGAGTACTGCCAAATAGTGAAGCGGGAGTTCATCCATGACCAATATCCCTGGCCTGAAAAAGCAGTCTTTTGCTGCTTCAGCAAACTTTTTGCTCTGGATATGCACTATAGGACTGCATTCAATGCCTCCTCTCTGGAGGAACAACACCCAATACATCCTCTCTGGTCAGGGAGGTAGTACCTGGATAAATAAATAGTTTGGAGTGTTATAACTCTTGGATTTATTGGGTATCTCGGGGTTGTCCACTGACGTCTCTGCTGGAGAGGTCTCTGCGTCACTTTTTCGGGCTTAGCTTTTCACATCAATGATTTACATCATTATGTCTTTAGGATCCACAGAAATTTCTGCACACACCACGCAGTGGAGCCTCACAAAAGTTCTTCCAATCGGGCCCCGCACTTGATAAAGCAGACCCTGTTCATGTTTGTATACTTACAATAAAATTGCGTCATGATTTCGTAATCAATTCATCACGCAAATCTCTTGAAATCAATTTGTTTAACAATTAGCGCGTATCATCCGGTCAACCGGTTAGCTAAAATACAAGTATATAGATATATTCGTTTTCCGGATAGCAAAAATTATTGATATCCGAACTAAAGCCCTAATACTGTTATGTTTTGATGATTATAGGTTTGTAATGCTTGCAGCTGTCCGTCAAAATCGGTGATGACTCTATTCATAATGAATCTTTATGTTTGCACATGTGGCCCTACATCGAGTGCCAGCCAGTACGAGAGCAAATGGATATTTCGGTGGCGCAGGCCTCATACGGTTGCATTCAATGTCAGTATACAACAATTCAAAAAACTCTTAAGTTTTCTTTAGGCTTTCGAGGATTCACCCGACTGGGCTCTACTTTCATCTTTTTGCGATGATTCAAAACTTGCACATATCTGCAATCAAGAAACTTCATTCCACAGGTGAAATAAGCAAGCAATTTATCGCAAATTTTTATTAGGAAATCGGTTTCACGTAACACTACCCATCGTCAGTCCATATATCTGCAAGTAATGCTAACAGATGAAACGTTGAAAGGCTAAAACAAGAGCACAGAAAGCAAACAACCTCAAGACTGAAGTTAATAAATCACAAAATACCAACTGCGGCAATTAAAACGCGAAATTACGCCTTACTCAAGTAGTTGCATTCAGTGGAGCTTCAAAACTTACTGCACAGTAACATAAACTTAATAAATCACAACATAAGCTGCAATGATTCACACCACATCTCAAACAAACGCATTCACTAGATTCCGTTCTGGAAAACTTCTTTGAGCAAGGTAGTGCGTCCATTTATGGCTTGAAATAACACGCCGTATGATTCAGAACTTCTGCAGAATGCGTAAACAAAATTTGCATTTGTAGCGACAGCAGCAAAGCTTTAGCCTACGCGTTTGAAACGCTGCGACGGATGAAAACCACAAAGCCAGCACGTTGGTGGTGAAAGAGGTCAAAACGTTTCAAGCTTAAGATGGACGCATTGCCTTATTCATTGAAGCGAAATTCTAGTGAATCTATTTACACAGCATCTGAGAACGACGTATTTTATAGTGTTAATAATCGCTGCATGTGTTGTGATTTATTAAGTTTTGTTACTTTTGCAATGAGTTTTGAAGCTCCAGTGAATATAATTATTTGAGTAAGAAGTAATTTCGGGTTTTCATTGTTGCAGATGGTGTTTTGCGATTTATTCACTATAGCCTTGAGGTTGTTTACTTTCTCTGCTTTTGTTTTAGCTTTTCAACGTTTCGCCTGTTAGCATTACTTGCAGATGTAAGGACTGACGATGCGTAGTGTTACGTGAAATCGATTTCCTATTAAAAATTTGCGATAGATGTCTTGCTAGTTTCATTTTGGAGCGAAATTACTTGAATGCAGTGTTAGTATAATAGCGACTTGTGCATCGGTTTGCTTTGCAAAACTTTTTTATTGCTCTTTTTACCCTTAAATTACAAATGGGGGACGACATAGCGCTGGTATGAAGAATAGGTAACTTGGGACTGGAAATATTGCGAAAAAGCGAGAAATTATACGAGCATGCAGATTGTCTGCTGCCTTGAAAACTAAAGTTGGCACTCGAACATTCCAGATAAAATGGTATGGACAGATCGATTGACTTCGTGTAAGTAACGTCACAGAAATGTTGAAATAAAGAACATAATTTCACGTTAAAACTTTGTACGTGTTCATCTTGCATATTTATCACTGGCGTTCGTAAATTTGCCTTGCGCCTTACGCGTCTTGAATTTTTATAAATTTTATTTTATATGGACAGTATACGAAATGTATGATATGTCCGAGTGACGCTGCTGACCTGAAGTCACCCCTTAGTTGTGCCGTATGTTCCTGATTTAAAAGGCGCTGAGCTTCAAGAGACTAAACCTGGTGTGTATAGCATCTACAGTGAAAAAAGTCCGTCTTCAAGTCGCCATGGAGTTCATTGCTGAGGATGCTCCCAGTGACAACCAAGGCCAAGATTCCTACAATGAATCTCATCATCCTGGTTTTAAATACAAGCAAGCCATGAACATTTTGAAGCCTTTCAGATTCACGAAGTGAGACCATAGTCCTTATGCAGCGTTTCGTAGTTATCTGCAATAACATCTCCAAAATTTGTTTTACACAGAAAAAACAAGTCTCCTCTTGACAATGCTGGCTTTTTTTCAACAATCACGTTTTCGTGGTTGAGCAATGTTGTGTATAAAGCAAGAAAGGGCATTGGATATGACGACTTGCCTGGTCTTTCTGAATTGGACGCGGCTTATTCGGCTGCTACCAGGTGAGCTCCAACTGTTAAGGCCGTTTGTCATGAAAGCTTTTTTAGGTTTGAAAGCACATTATTGCATAGCCTAAGATTGATTTTCGAACCAAGTTGCCTTGCTTTTTTACATGCAGCTACTCTAATGTAGTACTGAGGTTCATGTATCGTTGATGTTAGCCAGTGTTTTCTTAACAGCTCTGTGCACTTTGTGCGTACTGTACTAATGTACAGTGTTCCCTTGTTGATGGTTGTTGTAGGGCATTGGAATTAAAAACTATAGAATTGCAACAGCAGCGAACGCCTCGAAGCACTGCGTGCTGGACGGGATGTTGGTGCAATTTGAATCGTTTTTGGTCTCCATTGCACACTATCAGAATATATTGTACAAATTCACACACCAGTGATGAGGCAACAAAAATGTATGCTTTCAACACACGTATTCTTAGTCTTCTATATGAATTGGATAAACCAGGTTTCCACAACATAGGGCCCACGAAAGCTTTTTTTGCGGCCGGCGAGAGGTTTCTCAATTGTAAGAAATGTTACAAAAGCTTGACTTCGAATAAGTAATTGACATTTTGGAATTTCTTCTACATTACAAGGAAATCTCAACATCAAAATGGTATAGACTTTTGCGGTTCGCGGCAAGTATGTGATGATGATTTGTCCCTTCGAGCTTTCTGAGTTGTGCAGGCCTGGGATAGATAGTCACAGCCGAGCAGACGAGGGAGTCCTGTTATAAGCTGCAGGATCAACCGTTTGATTTGCACGGGTGATTTGCTGCTGATTACATCCTCTGAACAGGGTCTTCAACATGCAGTTGATCTGTTTTCAGCTGCGTAAGATCAAGCTATAGTGAAAATTATCACTGAAAAGTCTTACGGCGTTGCGTCTTTCCAGAAATCCACGTCAGTTTATGCGCTAAAAGTAAGGAGTATTGCACTGGGTTAGGTAGATAAATTCAACTATCTAGGGTTGGTATTCATGAGTGAAGGAAATCAGAACAAGGAGCTTCGTACGTGGTTTGGTAAACCAAACACAGTATTGCGTGAGTTTTAAGTTCCGTAGTTACCAAAAGGCAGCTTTCAAACAAGACAAGGCTACAGTTTTCAAGCTGCGGATTGTTGTGAAACGCAGGTATGGTCATAAATCTATGGGCAATCAGAAAAAGAGTGCTATCTCAAATACGAGCGGCAGAGATGTGATATTTGCGAATCGTTTACGGCGTGACAGTTAGCGAAAAAGTGCGCTGCCGTGAAATTTGTGAAACCTTGAACGCCGGACCACTTTTCCGAATAGAGATAACCCAACTGCGATAGTTCGATGACGTGATCAGAATTCCTCAGGAATGACTGACAAGGCGAATCTAGCTGGCTTATCGATGGGATGGAGGCCCAGGAGTCGACTAAGTACTAGATGATGTAATTATATCTCCGACCTTGCTCGATCCACATCTGCTTGTGGAGCCAGCTGAGCTATCAGAGCTTGCTGAGAACCATGGTGGATTTCGCGTCCTTCAAGAGCTGTGAGCATATAACATGCACATAGGAATAGACTCGAAAAATATGCAGATCAGCATTCAAAACAGTTGAGATTTTTCATGCTTTGAACTAGTGGTCCTCAACCGGTGGTCCGTGAAACATTTTCAAATTTTTTCGGAAACCTTGTAATTTGAAGCTTAGCTTATGCTTTTATGTGTCCCTTTTGGTTAGGTGTGTGCTCTGTGGCGAATTTATGCACTACGTGCAGTACTGTACACGATGCTCACGCCAGCAAGCAACCACATCTAATTTCTCAGTAATCGAAAAAAAATGTTGACGAAACGAATGGTGCGCACCGGTTTTGGGTGTAGTGAAAGGGGAGAGTGGGGACAAAAAGATTGAGAACCACTGCTCTGAGCTTTCATTTCTGAAGAAAAATTGTAGTTCATTAAAAGCATTGTGCTTAACTTGTGATTTATTCAAGATCATAAATCGTTTCCTCAGGAGATTAAGCGAATTTAATGCATTACTATGGTCACAAAACCCCCAAACTTCCAACATATTTTGCGCCCCATCTATCGACTCCCTGCCATGGACAGTGAACACCTTGTCTGGATTGTTCAATTTTGTACATAGTGCAAAGCTGTCACACACGCAAATCTCACGTGTTTGATCTAAAAGTTTCCGATATTTTTCTTTTGAAATGCGTATCTTCAAAACTGCGTAACTTCGCAAAATAGAAACAAAAGTGTCTCAATGTGGAGACTGGATATAAAAACGCCTTTGTCCCCTGAGTCGAGCTGTTTGATGCCAGAGTCTTCAGTCCATAACTCGTTGCCATGAAAACGGCCCACACTCATGTTGAACAGCGCGTTGGAACAACAAAAAAGAAGAAGCAGAAGTACTGTAAAAATAAACTTGGATTTGAATCCCATCTTCAGGTGAAACAAATTTGCTTGAAACAGTAGTCATGTCAAGTTGTGTCAAATCCTGACTTGTGACAAATGTTTCTCGATAAGAAAACAAACGTTCGAATCGTTCTTCTTTTGTCAACGGCATTGGATATCTGCAACGCTGTTTTGTATATGCTCAGTCTTTTACTGATGCTTACCAAATGTTTCTTAACCTAGGTCCTAGGATGTCACAAACTAGGCAGTTGTCCAAATATAAAAGCGGGTAAAGCATTACGAAATCACAGTTGTGGTTTGCCACAGTCTTCGCAGTTGGGGTATTATTAACTGCGAAATTTTCAAACGTGCAGTAAAAGCATTTTTGTTGGCATAAGACGATGTTTGAAAATCCCGGTTCGCTAAGAAATAGTTTAGGAACAAATTGTCCTCGCGTTTTCTCCCACTGCATCAGTAGTCATAACTGTGCCACATTCCATTCATCGATGCATATTCTACTTTGTCATAAGCATTTGCTTCAGGGTCATAAATATTTGTAAATACATAGTTATTATCAGCATCATAATTCCTTTTTAATTTCTGATTATTCTAGTTTAACGTGCTTCCAAGTGCACGTGTCCTTCCGGTTCTTTCACAAAACTATTTTTACCTTCATCGTGTGGAAAGATGTTTTCAGGTAGGGAGTTTCCCGCGTTTCTTTAAAAAATCGTGAAAAAAGCACCGTTTCGTTAAAAATCGTGATGTAACGTAACACTTAGTTTTTATACTTTGGTTTCACTTCAGTTAGCAGTTATACACTTGTATTGTTACAAAAAATAGCCTTGTTTATGCTATCTGGTAACAGATGCCACCAGGAATTACTGGCTCGTGAATTCTGCTTTTTGCAGTTCATCGAAGTGCAGAGCATTCTCTGGAGTGGTTCCCTAACCTTCTTGAGCCCAACCCAAATATAGGTTTCGTGATCAGCATGCGACCCAAGCCTCAAACAGCGTATGACAAAATAATGATTTCGTGGATGACTTTTGGCAATGAGCGGCCAAGATCGTTTTCAGTGTCAGATGTCTACTCTTTTCTCAACTATCTCCCCTCCAGACAGACACATACAAGAGTTTGTAGCATTGAAAACATAAAACCTAGGTTTGGATCGCTTTGGCGCAACCCAATTTTCGATCCTTCGCGACCCTTGTTTGGATCGCAACCCATACATTGGTACCACTGTTAATAGAGTGTCTTTCAATCTCTGTTTGTAGGCTACTCCAATAAGGACTAAAAAGGAGCGTATTTGCATCAAACCGTCGCCATTCACCTGGGCGCAACAAACATTTGGGGGTGCAGTTTACCCCAATTGCCTCCAATGGATCCGCCACTGACAGTCTAGGGTTCGCTTTGTTTGCTTGAATGTAAGCATACATTTATACGATATGGCTATTTTCCACACACTGCTGCACAAAGGCGTGCGCCTCCAGACCATCCCTGGCGCCGGTTTGTGGCTGCTTCATCAGAAATGTTTGAATATCATTTTAAGAACAGACAGTTTCTCCTAGTAACACTTTCGGCGTTCAAACATAGTATCATGTTTATAAATACAAAAATTAAAGAGGTAACACTTGAAAACGTTGTCGAGGTTATAAAAGGATTTTTACTCTGGCAAGTCAAACTAATCCACTTCTTACACAACTTGCAGATTTTTACGATTGTATCAGGAAGAGAAGAAGAGAAACCCAAAGGAACCGAGTTCTCGGCGTGTATTATTTCGATCAGTAACAAAGCGATTCCTTCTTGCCTCTTTGGCCTGTACTCTTTCTTTAGTTTTGTCCCTGGTCGGTCCAGTAAGTTCGGTCTTCTTTCGTCTCGAGATGTTGCTTGTTTTTTTAACAGAATTGTTTTAGTGAAAATTTTCTGCTGATCAATGTGACATGCTGATGGTGTTACATTTCATTGGTCTTTGTATATCAGGTATTGCTTTTGAAATTAGCGTAAAATTACCAACCGTTCGCCTTTGGTTTTCATTTGAAGGAAAAAGTCATTCGCCTCTCGATTTTTTTGCAGTATTGTCTGTAAGGCTTGATCGTAGGCCCGAAAAATCATACTTTGCGCTAAGTGCAGCATAAGGTTAAATCACTCAATGTACGAATGTCATTAACTCATTGAGCGATCGACGTGAAATTAACCTCTTTAGCGGTGAATAGCGCATTTACAAATTATGGCCATGAGGGTTTTTTACTTTAAAAGTGAGACCTGAGCCGTAACTCGATTTGTTTGCACTTGAAACAAATGTCATTGTGTTGTACGGGGTTCTTGATCTCACTGAGAAGCAAGTATTTGGTTGCAAACGTTTTTGAGAAAGGATTTGTCACAGGTAGAATTTCGGCTTGTGAGTTCTGAGAACTTTCGTGGCGGTGATTCATGCAAACGTTTTTTAAGTTTGGATTTGAGGTTTATTTTTTTGCTAGAGAGAAAATAACATTTACCACGACCAAAAACAACACTTGCTTTTGAACCGGCAGATTTTGTAATGTTTTAAAATTGCCTCCAATCCAGAATCCGTTTTTTAAAGGTGGACTTGTTGTTCACAACCTCTTTATTTCAGGCTCTGGTGGTAAACCAACTTGTCATCTTCACGTCAACCATTAACCCCAGCATTGGCTTTGGCATCGGCCTTTGCTTCGCCTTGCTTTGTGCGGACTTGATGCGAGTGACGTTCTACTATATTTCATTGGCATTGAGTGTGAGGTTGGTACAAGCAAAGAAAAAAATATTTGAAGATGTAAACGATTGCAAAAATGATTGGAATAAAAGGCAAAGGCTGGTAAATGTCATGCGTTCCATAATCAGTGGTTTCTCTCTGTGCTTGCTTGGATCATCAAATGCGTTTTTGAATAATACTGCTGACACTTTTGCTCAAATGTCATTTTTCCAACTCCATTTGCAGAACCACAGTCAGATCACGGAGTGCCATTGCGCTTGTGCTTTTCAGAAAGTTGGTGAAGCTTAAAACGTTGAAAGAAAAAACTGCAGGAGAGGTAAAATGTGTGTTTCATTGTCCATAACAAAAACTGAAATCTCTAGGTTTTCCGCAGGACTTCGCAAATCGGCCGACTGGGCTACAATTGCATAAATTTGTGATGATTCAGATTTGTATGTACCTATGTTCAAGTAATTAGTCTCCGCAAAGATCTCGCAGTCGGATCATGCAGAAAAATATCTTTTTCTTATGATAAATCTATTTCACGTAGCTGTACGCATTCTCGTTTCTAAAATCTGCAAGGTGAAGTTTAAAGGCAAAATGCTGAAACAAGAGCAGGGAAAGCAATTAAACATTAGAGTGTTTAGACTAAAATCAATAAAATATGAAGCACAAACTGAATGTAACGTCTTCCTCATAAAGTTGCTTTAAACTAAAACTGATGAACTATCTGGGTTGACTCAAGAAATGCGTGTAGTGGAATACGCAAGCAGAAAGGTGGAATTGAGGTCGTAGACGTACTGGGAGGGTCTTTTAAATGGTAAACGTTGGAAAACGAGGTCCAAACACCAATCAATAAAAAATTAGATGCATCGATGGTTTGATGCAAAACTTCGTAAGTCCAAAGTTTTTGGTCAGTTTGCATGTAATTTGTAGGATTAATGTGTCGGGGTATCGCGAACAGTTGTGGAAACTTTCGTTGCAAAAACATGTAGTGAAAAATTTGAAAAAAGTTAACGAGTTGGCATATATCTAGTCCGTAGCAACATTGAGGCAAATGAGGTACTTGTCTCGGTAAACATTCTGCAATTCTGCCGCAAAACATTTTTTAATGTTGAAGCAAATCATACTTCGTTGCGTGGCTACTTCAAGCAGCTGCCCTTCGTTGCAACCACCAGAGATGAAAAGATTTATGTTTGTCAAATCCGATCCACATTTTAATTTCATTGCTTGCTTGGGCTTCCTGATACCCGCTGGGGAACGAGGCTCAGCTCCCTCAGTGTCTTGTTGACAAAATGGAAAATTAACCATGAGATTCTTGTCAACAATGGAAAAATCAACCGGGGAATTCGCACGAAACCTACAAGTTTTGCCAAATGCATGGAAAGTTTTGATTTTGTCATCGTGGCAGTAATGAAACAACAAATCATCAGGTTTGTGAAACCACAGACCTTGCAGTTTAAAAATCTAGCTGTAATCTCGTTCTGGCACAGACTGGGGCTAATCGCATGAAGATTGCCATTAGCAAACAAACAACTGAGGCTGTATATTTTAGTTTATAGAAGCGCCCTGTGGCCATTGCGAGTACAGTCAAGGTCACAAGGTCACTCCATAAAACCCATGCTCAACCTCCTCTAATCGCCAAAAGCATCTCGCAAATGCTGAAGCAGATACAGCTGAGGCATACATCCGAAGGAATGTGGTTTACCCGTTTGTTGATCACATCACTAGCGAAATGCAGCGACGTTTCGCAAATGAAGTAATTCCTACCCTCCAAGTTTCCTATTTCATGCCCTACAATAGGTGTGGCCAACTTGTCATCGACTGAGATCGACTAGAAAATTTCTTGCTGACTCGCGATTGACCGGTCGGTAAAATAGTCACAAGTATAAAATGCCAAAATTGAGTATTGCACGTGCAAATACAGTGTACTACCTCCTTAGTAAGTGATGCACAGATAGAACCCAAAACGTCTTTAAATCATGATTGTCACGCAATAACAGGAAAACATATCACAATACCTTCGCGGCATCTGCCTTGCTAGCCTATGGTCAGCCATCGCAAGAGGCACCAAAATATATGTGACCGACCGATTCATGGATAATTTTTATGTATTCTCTGGAATATTGATTGACAAGTGTTCTTTATAAGTGTCTTGTCAATTCAATGCAAAATCAGGCGCGATCGACCAACTGACACTCGGCGATCAACCGGTCGATCGCAATCGACTTGTTGGCCACCCCTGCACTACAACATTCATAACTGGACGAATCTGTGCTCGAATCAACAGACTAACACTTTGATACTGCATGAATGGTCTCTTTGATGCAAGAAGTTGAAAGATTGAAGCAGATGATTAAAGATCATGAGATGACTTTTGACACATTGGCGCAGACGATGGCAGCAGCAGTTGTAAGTGCTTTCCAAAGGCAAATCTAAATTTTAAAAGCTCTCATTAACATTCCGATCATCTCAACATTCCGATCATCTGGTGTGATTACGCTCCTTGTCCGGGTTGAGACGCTTCAAGATTTGGCAATGCAACACAACTTAGCAGAACCGACTCAATTGCCCGGCTTTACTACAGTACATATACAGGGTGTTTCACAATTGTTGAAACAAAGCGATTGGGCACAAATCCAGGATTTTAAATGATACCACAATGATGATTACATTTATTGAAAGGTGAAAAGATAACATTTTATAATCTGCAACTGTT
>Ga0210059_1006860_pt1 | contig 18190 bp, 18 predicted proteins | sample Ectturendosymbi2_FD_188042 | JGI IMG/M metagenome (GOLD analysis project Ga0210059, IMG submission 188042) | Ecteinascidia turbinata endosymbiont from Florida, USA - Sample 2 (SPAdes) (version 2) | ecosystem: Host-associated > Tunicates > Ascidians > Unclassified | place: Key West, Florida... | reverse complement strand
TTTTCGGTACTTCCGACACCATTTTGGCTCAACGTTTCCTAGGAATCCAACAAAACCAATGTTTCGCTCTTATCCAACGACGCCGCTTATGCGATGACGTTTTCAGCACACTTGCCGATGAATTTGGCGATTTCGGGGCTGTCTTCGGCAGAGCCCTAAAGGAAAGAAACCAAACAATTGGCTACAAGAAACATGGTGGTATATCCGCCTATCGCAAAGCGTTTTTGTTATTTTGACGATTAATTTTTAAAGAAAAAACGGAGGAAATATCATCTTGACTGCTTTTCACCACCTGATTTTCTTGGATATTGAATTCTATTATTAAGTTTAACAATGCTTTTACTAGCACTTTGGCGATATTGGCGGCATTGGATTCAAATCTAGTCGCCAATCTCGGGCTGCGAAAATACAGCCCTTCGTTGATCTGCACCAGTAGGCTAAGCTGATGAGTCTAGGGTTGGCGTTTGAAGATGCACGGTAGTAGTTGGTGGATATCATTCTTGGACAACAAAAGGTGTGACTGATTTAAAACATTGAAATGTGAAAATTTTGAAGCATGAGAAGTCTGGCAAAAATTTCAGCATTCAAGTAGACCTTTAATTTTTTGGTAAGGTGAACATTGCAGCTGTAATTTATTCAGGATACACGCTTTTACTGGAAAAGCATAACAATCCAGTTAAAAAAACAAATTTTGTATAAAATTATCAACTGTTTGAATTTTTTTGGAAAATTTAAACTTCATTTGAAAGAACATGATTAAAGTACCCGCTCAAAGAAAATGGCTGTAGCCTAGGTCTGCTGCTATGACACGGTTTGAATAAAATGCTAAGATTTGTCATATTAACAATAACATCTTAGAAGTCGAGCGGAATGTTCCAAGCTTCGTATACGAGCGGTCCTGGGTTCGACTCTCGCATTTACAGCTTTGATGGCACTGGTTATGCGTCATACTTTTGATGGGACCGGTTGGGTTAATTCTTTTGTGTTCGTGTTTAGGGTTTGGGTTCGGTTTCATTGAACTGAAGTGAATATTTTCTATGTATCAATAAGGACAACTGAAAATTACCAGTTTCATAAGTTTAGGACTGCTGGAGTGACTGGAAACGCCATTATAAACAGCCAGGGGCAGGGCGACAATCCTGTTTGTTCAACCAGAGATGAAATTTCGCAGCCCTCTCGGCCATTCTCACCACGAGCCGCCACTGTAACCTGGCATCACTGGTACGTAAGCTTTCATCACTGCATTACGCAAAACAGTGAATCTGGCTCGTGTGCAGTGTGAGTGTCATATCGGCAAATAAACTGTCATTGCAAGAATTAAATAAATCAATTGGAATTAAGCTGCTGATTTCAGGTTTGTTAGAAATTTTTGGTTCTTCGTCCCAATTTCCAGGGATAGCAAATGTCTGTTTCCCACCTTGCGGACGCCCATGTGCACCATAGAACGGTTTTAGTGCAGTGGTAAGTTGTTTAGAACGCTTGAAGCTCGCCAGTTTATTCACGATTGTTGATATTTTTTAGGTAAAAGAAGTAAGGCAAATGCATGTTATCAGAGGATGCAAAAAATTGGGAACAGAAATTTCATTCATTCACCTCTCTTTCATTCACCCCTGCAAAAATTTCATTCACCCTTGGGTGAATCTTTCACCCGGTTAAGAAGCAGTGACATACGACTGAGTGACCATGCTTCTTCGAAGTATGATCTACAAGTCTGCTGTTGGTCTATTTTAGGCACAGCGAAGATTGGGCAAAAACTAACAAACTGCAAGCAAATTGCTTCAAGCAAGACAAGAAAAGCAAATCGAAAGTGTGTTAATGCCTTTCAAGCAATGTGTCGAATGGCTGCTCAACACCTGCCCCGAAATCTAATGCTACCTAGCAGTGGATTGAAAGAACTCGCTCAAAAGAAGCAATGTGCACTTTTGTCGTTGCCGCGGAAAAACACAACAAATTTGTTGTGTTTGCCGCGGCAAATCCATGGTACCACGTATTTCAAAAATAATGACAAAAGAAATACCGATAAATAAACAACTTTGCGCTAAACCAAAACCTGACATGTGCAAACTATGGTATTTTAATGTGGCGACTTATGTGATATGCCATCAACAGTATGTTGGCCAAATGGTAAACAAAAAGTAAACAAAGATTTCACGAGATGGTAATCGCACCCAGCTAGCAAATCAACAAGCACTAAAGCGGGTAATAAGATGACAAATTGAAGAAAGTCAAGTAAAAGATAAATTTCACTCATGTTATATAAGATATTATGATAAATAGCTGGGAATTTTGCGCACTTATCATTCATAGTGTCAGTTTTTAAATTGATATACAAGGATTCTAAACAAATACTTTTATGGTAGATATTTGCATGATGTAAAACAGTGCCCTTCAACAGGGGTTCCGCAGAACATTTAGTGGGGTACCGTGAGTTTCGAGGGTTCCGTGAGGGTTCCTCGTTTTTTAGAGGAAATGATCTTTTGCTTCAGAATGTTGATGCGTCAGTATGAAATTTTTTTAGATCAACGTCTCGCGTTCAGACTCCATGTCGGCCAGTTAGTCATACAGGAGTTTGAGTCCGGATGCAGAAAAAGAAATATTGGTAGCTGTTGCGTCACTTGTTCATTGTTGTGCAATTAAGAAGAACGTTATTGTTGCACCACAGCTGTACGATGTTACCGATGTGCAGTTCACAGTAGAGTGGACTGAGTAGAAAATAGATTCAGCCTCAGTCTACTAGAGAGTAGACTGAGCCACATACTAGAGATGACGTTCAGTTCAACCTTTGTGGGAATAAAGTAAAAAGAATGTGAAACCCAACGTTTGACTGTTTAGCCAAGCCAGATGAAGCAAGATAGCATATTTTCTTATGCGAAGCGAAATAATAACAACGAAGGTGTCGACGGTGATGAGCAATGTAGCTCAAATGTAAAAGAGGCACCTAATCGGAAGCGGGCCAAATGTAATGCAATTGCCAAAGTTAGAAAGTGGAACGGCACATATTTCAGATACGGGTTCTTTTTGCCGAATGGCCAAATTCGGAATGAAGAGGATTTATTCCATAAATGCAAGAACAACCGAGTCATGAAATTTCTTGCTTTTTAACTTCTGTAGTAACTGTTTATTTTTTGAAGTGTCTAATAACGACATATTTCATTTTCTTGCAAGTAACTCGTGTTTTTTGAATTTTTGTTAATGGGGCTCCATGACAAGCGGGAAAGTATATCTGGGGTTCCGCGATGACAAGAAGGTTGAAGAGTACTGATCTATGATTCTGTAATTTCTTGTGCGGTCTGGAGGTAGCCGCTGCCGAACTGCGTCCTTTGTTTCGTCATAAAGGGCAACTTATGGTGGAAACGCACTTTTCCTCCGATGGCTATTGTTTTTGCTTTACATCATAAACATATGAAGCTAGTCGAGCCATTTACACCACATGTTATTGCGCGGTCCGTCAGAAAAGGTTTTTGATCAGTCGATTTGTAGAAAGAGCAGAAAACAAGACTGCAGTGTTTCGCTAGCGGAATGCCGGAATTTGTAATGCCATCAGCAGCTAGAAACGGCAAAGTTTACAAGGAGAAAAAGCGCAAGAATCTGGCAGTGTTAGCTAAAACGCCGCGACTGAAACGTTTTTTTCCAGCAAAGCTTTTAAGCAGCAACGTAAAAAAATAGTGGCGTTAACCACGGCACCTAAAAATGTAGGTCAGTGCTTTTCAACATGGGCTCCGCAAAACATGTAGTGGGGTTCCGTGAGGGTTCCTCGTTTTTAAGGGAAATGATTTCTTGCTTCAGTATGTTGATGCGTCATTTTGAAATTTTTTAGATCACTGTGCTTTATTCAGACTCCAAGTACAGTAGGCCAGTTAGTTGTACAGGAAGTTGAGTCCAGATGGCGGAACAAGAAATATTGATAGTTGATAAGTCACTTGTTCATTATTTTGCAATTACGAAGAACGTTATTGTTGCATCATAGTTATACGATGTTGCCGATGTACAGTTCACAGTACTGTGCATCGGAGTCAGGGTGGCCAGGTTGACCCTTTTGCGGTCAATTTCAGAAATTTGGTCAAATAACACTTTCTGGCCCCAAAGTTTTGGTTTGACCCTTGGCTCTTTTTTGGCCCTTTTCCAGGATAGATTTGGCCCCTTGCAAAAATTAGATCTGACCACCCTGGGTCCTGTCTGAGCAGGGACGGATCCAAGGGGGCGATTGGGGGGATCGCACCCCCTAAAACCTACAAATGTACCTTCATTCACCATAATTTTTTACAATTTGGAAAACAACATTCGCCATATAAGCCCATTCTGTCGTCAATTGTTTTGTCACAGAAGTGTTGTGAAGTATACTTCATCTCTCTTACAGTAGTGAACCCGTAATGAGACTTCAATGTCAAATATTACTGAAATCGCCCCCCTAAACTCACTGGCTGGATCCGCCCCTGTGTCTGAGAAATCATATTTTTTCACATTTTTGACTAATTGATTGCAGATTTTCACCAAATTTGTAAATATTGAAGGTTTTCGATTAGCCAATTTTGTTAGGATCCTTAGAGTTTCTGAGTTAATGTGAAAGTAAGTCCATCAGAATACCTAGGCTGAGTTTTACTTGCTGCAGTTGTAGAGGTAGCCGTGATTTGCCGTTATTTAGGTGGTGCACGTGTTGTTTTTGTTCAGATTGTTGTTAATCGCTTTAGCGCTTATCGAGGATGGTAAATTTATCTCAGTTTATGGCTGCACATGGAAATTACTGTAAGTTGGTCTGTTACGATCTTTCAGCATACACTTGTTTTACTGTTGAGCTACAATTGTGATTGAGGAACACTGCCATTTCATAAATTACTAAGTATGGGTTCATATGACTTTGTAACTGCTGATAAATTTGGAAAAATGGTTGACCTTTTTTTAGCCCCTTATCTCAAAATTTGGCTCTTTTCTGGGCTAGATTTGGCCCCTTGGCAAAACGTAGGTCTGACAACCCTGATCGGAGTAGTAGAGAGTAGACTACGGACTATAGCTACTGTTCAGCCTTTGTGGGAATAAAGCAAAACAGTGAGAAACCCAACTTTTTACTAGTTTGTCAAGCCAGATGAAACAAAATAGCGTATTTTCTTATGTGAAACGAAATAATAAGAACAGCGAATGTGTGGACGGTAATGAGCAATGTAGTTCATATGTAAAAGAGGAGTCTGATCCACAACGGACCAAATGTACTTCAGCTGTCAAAGTTAGAAAATGGGACGACACACATTTGAGATACGGGTTCTTTTTGCGAATTTTTTAATGCAGCAGATACATTCCAGAAATGCAAGAACAACCGAGTCATTACATTTCTTGCTTTTTTAATTTCTGTAATAACTGTTTATTTGTTGAAGTGTCTAATAACGAAATATTTGATTTTCTTACGAGTAATTCGTGTTTTTAAATTTTTGTTAATGGGGCTTCTATGACGAACGCGAAAGTATATCAGGGGTTCCATGATGACAAAAAGGTTGAAGAGCACTGATGTAAAACGTGGGCGCAATCCCAGTCGAAAACATGGTCACTTTAGGCTGCATGTTTCGTTAATGCTGTATATTCTGTGTTTTTAAGCATATTATTAGGCAAAGTGTCCCTGTGGTATTCTTTCAGTCGAGTGCTCAGGCTTCGATTTGGTTGTGCAATGTATTTGTGTTCGCATTCCCACATGGAATTCCATAGACTACACCTCGATATTTGCTAGCGGGCAAGATATCTTTCCTGAAGCTAGGATTGTGCATGATTTAATTGTAGGTTTGAAGATATTTCGTTTCGATGTTTCTCTAGAATTCGTTTTAAAGACTCTCCCAAGTCACTTGTGTATGGTAAAATGACTTTAGATATATACTCAGGAAATCCATTGTGTTGTTTCTTCTTTTGTTTTGAATCATCCATTTGGAGTAACAATTCAACATGAGAGTCCGTTTCACATACTTCATTTCGCTGTTCTGGTCCTGGACTGGAGAAAAGTTTTTTAGCCCATTCGGAAAGAGTGTTAACCAATTGTTGTTTTTGTTGTGGATGTTACGATCTAAAGTCGAGGTATCTATTTCAATGGGTTGGCTGAAGATAGACTGTTGAAAATAAATGGCAATTTGATGAGCGTCAGGTCAATAAGTCCAAAAACGGAAGACATTCTTCTTTTTCTTGTTCCATAGTGGATTAGATGGAGCTGTCTATTATGTTCAGTTGGGTAAAAAACTCGGACAACTTTGATTTCTTCATGATCACAAAAGTGTCATCTGTATATCTTTTCCACAAACGTGGAGGGTCTGCAAAGGTTTCCAAAGCCGGTTTTTTGACGAATTCCATGACTAAGTTTGCAACATAATGATGAAACGGGAGAACCAATCGCTGTTCCAAAAACTTGTTTGTTTACTTTATCAGTTTGGAGTAATTCTTTACTTCGTAAGTTTGGAATCATTCTTGAGCAATAGATAATGGGAAGTCTGAAGAGTTTCTTACATGATACATGATATTTTGATTTTCCAATAGGTGGTTTTATCAGTGATAATAATCCTTTAGCTAACCCGTAGGTAAGTGAGTCTGTGAAAAAATCTATTGGTCTTTGAGGAATGTTGTTTTCTTTTTGTAATTTCGGTAGCCCGTACAGCTGGGATGTTGTGGCATCTGAGTTTTTCAGTCTAGCTTGCTTCTTTTGTGATTTTTTTGCTTTCGAGCAAGTTGTTAACCCTGCTCAGGTAACCTCTGCCCAATTTGGGCAAACGGTTCTTCTACTTAAATAAAAAATTAGTTAATGTTCACGTAGAAAGCTGGTTCTTTCAGTAGCTGCATTTTTTAGACGCTCTTTGTGGCAGTGCTGTCGAAATCTGCACAAGTTTTGTAGTTTTCGATGGGGAACAAAACTTTGCCCAAATTGACCCATGGTTAGCTGAGGTGAAACAAAATCCCTTCACAAAGATCCCTCCTAAGGTAACTTTGATCAATTTGGGCAAAAGGAGTTGGTGCATGTAGGTTCACTAGCAAGCCATGCCAGCAACCTTTCACCGAAGCCAGAGCGGGAGTAGATCACGCGAGTGCAAGCCCTGACGACACAGATCAATTTGGCGCGAATGGCTCCTCAGCTCGTGATTTTCATTGAGAAACAGGCAGGAGAATGTATGACGCCTTCTCTGTCAGAGGAAAGAAAGTGGAGCCAGAAAGGGCCTGCACCTTGTGCGTGCACTTGTGATGAAAGTCAAAACATTTTATTGAGGACATGATGAACCTTGTGCTTCTATTTAATTGAAGTTTCTAGAACTCTGGCTCAGCCAAAAAAGGCTTGCTCCTTGTTGTGCGTGCACTTGTGGTCAAAGGCCAAAGCATTTCATAGAGGACATGAACTTTGAGACCAGACAACGCTGTGGAACCTGTCCACCATCAAAACGAGGTTCGCGTGCCAACTGCCAACCATGGGGAACACTTGTCTGCATTGATCACTTTCAAGTAAAGATTACTCACACCCCTGGAATACTATCCCCAGGTGATTTCCACCCAGACAGGGGTGGTGCCTAGGTGAAAATCACCCAACGTTATGCTTAGTGCGAGTTCGGGTGATAATCACCCCACGTTGTGGTTAGTGTGAGTTTAGGGTGAAAATCACCAGATGTTATGGTTGGAGAGAGTTTTGGTTTCCCTGTTAATGCCTTGACATTGTGCAAATTGACAAAACTCCACTAATTTATAGTTTTCATATTTCAATTTGGGGATGCTTGGTACATTGTTTGCGTGGGCTTTACCCACCAAATCCCCCTGTGGCGACGGGACTGGCCGTATGTGAGACATGAAAGTCAACAGCAGTGCCCCGATCAACCTGATTGCCCAACAATTGTCGTAAAGTATTTGCCCATTTTGGGCAAGGTTGATTAATATGGCTGAAAATTGCAATGAAAATAGAAAATTTTCACGTCTCAACCTAATTTACTTTTATTGCAGATAGAACCGCAAGCTTGAAATGAGGTTCTGTTTTAACCTTAAACCGACCACCAATGACGTCTACTGGTGGAATTTTTTTATTTTTCTTTACTTTTCTTTCATTTGTTAAGAGCGCTTCCCACATTTTTATTTGGAAAATTGCTTTTGTTCTTAATCATAAAAAAATTATTCCAACATCAACACGTTGTTTTTTTTCTGATCGGATGAGCTTGAGAAGACTTGCTAATTGTACAAAAACCCGCGCGCGCGTCTAAACCTCACAGTTGGTCCAATATAAGCTAAGAAACAAAATCTGCCCATTTTGGGCAAGGACAACAACGGTGTGTATGTTTAGAGGTTACCTGAGCAGGGTTAACAAATTTATTGACATCTTTGGTTGTGGATGCGGTTGGGTTGGTTTTAAGATGTTTGTAAGTTTCTTGATCATCCAGTATTTTGTTAATCATGTTGTCATACCACTCTTTATCTAAAACAGTAGTGATGCTACCTTTGTCAGCCTTGGTGATTATTATACTTGGAACTGTTGCAATGCCATGCTTTCTTTTGTCGTCAAAACTGATCTACTTAACTTTTTGTTTCGTATGGTTTAAACCACTTTGCCGCGAATTAGGTCAGCCTCGCTGGGAAAATGTCTGGTAATCCTTCTTCAACTGTGGCAAGGATATCTGTTACTGGTACATCTTCAGCGGCAATAGCAAAATTCCGGGCCGATACTGATGCTTGCCACTTTTCATTGGCGATAACCGATGTCGATAGCGATATTTTTGCATCACTCAAACCGCACTTGAAAGACATTACAGTGCATTTTTTTCTTCATGCAGGCCACATAAACAATTAGAATAATTGCACAAGTTACAAATGAAAGAGCAAATTGTAATAAGTTAGGAATATATTACAAATTTAAGCAATATGATCAGCGAGAAATGATAACCAACAGTATTTTGTTTGGGACACCAATTCACAAAGCACAAAATTACAAAGTATACTGAAAATTTGGGGGGGCATGGCCCCTTTGGCCCTCTCCTGGCTACGACTACGACCTGAACAACCTTTGTTTGAAACCGTGAATGTCATTTGCCTATGTACTCGACTCCTATCGTGAGACTTGAGTTGTCACTATTGTCATAGTCTGAAAATAACCGTTCTGCTTCTAATCAGATCGCGAAAACGGTTCAGACATTGCTTTTTTCTGATCTTGTTAAAGATAGCTAAAACAGTGTCAAACACTATCGCGCAGCGTACTGTGGGACAGGGGTCTCAAACACGCGGCCCGCAGGCTACATGTGGCCAACGAGGGTATTTTGTGCGGCCCGTGATGCTTTTAGGCAAGTTTAAAACAATTAATCTGCTCGTTATTTTGCTTAGTTTATTCGCTGGTGTTTAAAAAGTTCCTGGCCAGCGAGTGAACAAGTTCTTTTACGAACGTAGGGACGGCTAGAAACGATTTGCCTATAACTCACAGCACCTTTGGCAAGAAATAAGATGCAACAGCTGTTTCTATTAAGGTTCAGAATCCGCCATTGTTGCGTCAGCGTCATAAAGCGGCCCTCGGATTATGTTAGAGGTCCCAATTTGGCCCTCGAGCAATATGAGTTCGAGACCTCTGCTGTTAGGTATATCTTTCAAATACCTTTTGTACATATAAGCATGGGTGTCGGAAGAAGCGGACCAAGGTCCTCGAGATTTTGAAATTTGATCTTTACTTGTTAACTTTCAAGCAGAAAACTGTTTTTCTCTTAGTTTCCATTTATTAAAATGAAATTTCACCACTGTTGTCTGTTGACACCCACTGTATACAATCTGTTTGGTAAACACCTGAGAAAAAATCTTGACGCCCATGGATATAAAGGGTTGTTTGGGACAACAACATTTTTCTTATTTTCTGTGCAGGTTGTAAAAAATGGCAGCCCGTCTTTTTTGACCGGCTTCAAAAGTTTTGTGAATTAATGATATAAAGCGCTTTTGAACTGTGTTGATTTCCAACACGAGTAGTACAACCAACATAAAAGCCACATTCTTGGCCTACCGAACTTAACCACTTTACATATGATGCCTAGAGACTGTCATAGAAAATATGCAGTATTTAAACAAGTTAAGACTTTTTGGCGCCCCTCTATACGACTGACTCCCTCCAAACGCCTGGTCTGGATCCGTCACTGCCTGAAACAGCTTTGCTTTGGAGGCTTCTAAAATCTTTCGTCAGTTATGAGTTTTCCACATTGCATTCCTACTTTCACTACTGCTGTTCCTTTCACGGCTACCATCGGGCATTGAAAATTAACTTGTAACAAAAACAGACCAATTTTGCACAGCCCAGCGGCAGGTCGAGAACTGTGCTAGCGAAAGCGATCACGTTTGCGGTTACCAACTCTAAGTAAACCTAGACAATTCTTACGCGGGATAGAAATAACTGAGCAGTAATAATATTACGAAAGAATAGCATTGTTAATATTCTTCGATAATAGATTCTGGGCAGAAGTCCAGCACGTAAAACTCGAAGTTTAACGAAGTGCAAAACTTTGTTTGGTTGAAAAGTATGTCTTATCTCTGTTTCTATTTCGATAAGCACCAAGAAACCACATTTATATCAAGGGGACGATAATCAACGGAGCGTCACAGATGCTTGGGGGGGGGGCAGTTGCCCCAAACTGCCCCTCCTGGATCCACCACTGTGTTAGACCAACTACTTATTAGAACAGATCTCGTCAGTCCATGAGGTGTTTTTAAGCGGCATGCACTGTTACTTTGTTTACCTTTAAAATATTGTGTTTATTGCTGAAGTGCAGCACAATTGTAGTTGAATTTGTAATAAATTTGAAAAATGAAAAATTGTTATAGTTTTTCTATTTGTAAATTAGTTTTGTCCTCAAAAAAGTTTCAATGCATATCTCTTAGTATTTATACATGCTGTATGATGATATAACGAAGGATATCATAAAAAAAAAACTTTAAAAGATTCATATCGCGGAGTCTAATTCAGCTATGTCCAACCCGCGGCCATCGGGGGGCATGCGGCCCAGCCGAAGGTTTTGTGCGGCCCAGTTTAGATTTTCGCTGTAGTAAAAGTATCCTACATACTGACAACCTATCCTTATTTTGATAATCTTGAATTTGACATTTTTGATGCAGGTTGTCCTCAGTGCCATTTTACCACGTCTGTTACCATTGCAGTTATGATTCGAATGCTTTCAGTACATTAGCTTAATGTAAATTTAGTTTGCTATGGTCAAAGTAAGTCATTCAATGTGTGGCACTCATTAATATGTCATTCAGTGTGCGGCCCTGGTTAAGATAATGACATATTTTTGGCTCAGTAAGCTATTTGGGTTGGACATAGCTGGTCTAATCTACTCCCTCTTATTCTAACTAAGAATTATGTACTGCTAACTAAGAATCGAACTTATTTTATTTGTTGTTGCATTTATTTGCGTTGTATTTTTTGGCAGAACGGAATATTTCAACATAGTGTATTTGCCACTAGATTATGGATTCCAAGCGAGGTTTTTCTTATTCGGATGTCAAACTATATCTGAAAGTGGCAATATTTTTCTGGCATAACACACTGTAGTCACACTTTCGGAGTCGGCGAGTAACCAAAGCATTATATTTTAGGTGTCTTTACCGAACGGAACAAAGATCATCAAGGGGAAAGGGTTAGACGCCAGGAATCAATGCGATGGCATACTAACATGCACATCGAATTATGCTGATGAAAAGAACTGCCCGAATCAATTTTATTGTCCAAATGGCAATGGTACAAAAATAAGCATTCCGAAGAAAAATGTCTGCGATGGTGTTGTTGATTGCGACAATGAGTGGGATGAAAACAAAACAGCTTGTCAACACAGGTTTTTTTGTTCTTCACTTCGGAGAAAAAAAGTAAGTTTAGCATGTACTGTACCTACTCTTTCGTTTTTGCAAAATAGTTTCCTGAACACTAACGTTGAAGATATCTCGAGATCACTATTGTGTTTATAAGAAACATCAACATTAATTAACCGACAGCATCACCCAGAATGCAAGGCACCCCTTACCCAGCCTTGCTCTCACTCAGTGTAATATTTCGACGACGCGCGTTGACTTCAACCAAAAGGGTTCTTAAACTGCCGGACACTCCACCTTGAACATGCCAACAAAGCCCCCGTCCACCATATTGCAAAATCACAAAACACTTGAAAGAACTACAATTTATTTGCAATTTACTTTCATCAGTGGGAAGGATGTTGCTCCTTTATGGAAACCACAGGTTCTAAAATATTTCTAAGTTTTGTAGCAAATAATGCACGTTTCAGATTGGCTTCACAGTCAAATTTGTTCATAGGTTTTGTCTTTAAATTCGCCACTGTAGAAAAAGTAGGCTACTTTTCCACAGGTTGAGTTGAGTTCGTTTGGCGTAAATTGGGAATTTTAAACACGAGAAAGAAAACATAGCCATTGCAAAAACGCCAGGGCACCGAAAAAAACAGACGGTTATCGAGGTGTTGCCCCTTGACTGGTGGATAAGTTCTATATCAAGCCAGGTTTAGATGGAAGTAACGTATACGAGGAAAAGAGCTGCCAGATGATCAACACGGTTGCGCAGGAGATGCTGAATCGCAACCGGTCTCTCTCAGTGGATCAGGTGCTCAGATCCGCAAGAAACTGAGCGGCTCAGAGAAAGTACAAACCCAGCTAAAAATAAATTCTGCCCAGGTTGTCATAATCCATTCGCATCTGGTAAGCTCTACAATTGTTTGTAGAGATTACAGAATGAAGATGAGTCATCCAAAGCAGCCATCATATTTCTAGAATGGAGAGGCTGGGAGCTCCATGGGTCTGGTATTTTAGAAGACCCATGTTCAAACTTCATCTACCACCAGAAGTGATCCGCAGAGTCTAACCCGCTGCTCCTGCAAAACAAAAGAACACCAGCAGCAACACAAGAAAACATATCAACACAAAGAGAAAAAGTTCAAGTGTGAAAGTCACGGGAATATATACAAGAGGAAAAAATTAAGTTTGCTGTGAAAAGGACTGAGGGCAAATGTGCAGTGCGATGCATCAACATCATTTGCTCAAATTTAGTACGCAGCAGTTAGGATATCTCTGCAATATTTTTTTGGTGTAAATGAGGAAAGCTCATGCAAGGAGGGATCAATACAGTCCCAGATTTTGGGGAAAAAATGTTTTAACACTAGAAGGACGTGACGCGTCAATTGCGCACTTTTTACATATACGGGTGAATATCTGGACGTAAATAGTTCACCCATGAAACTTTACTTTTTTTATTTTGCTTTTATATTGGTTTCCTGTGAATTTAAACTTTTTTATTTAAAAAAATCAAAACGTGTACTACCCAGAAGGACGGCATGCGTCAATTGACGCAGACGCGGAAATACAAGCAAATGTTGCGTATGGCGATGCCAAAATCAAATTTACAAAAGTAAATTTGCAGAAGTGTGGACGCTGAATCGACACTGATTAAGCATCCACACCTGTGAAAAGTTACTTTTGTAAATTTTATCTTCAGTATCGCTTCTATGACGTCAAACCTTACCTTTCTTTACATCTGGGCCACTGTACTAGCGCTCCATTGCAGGGCCCCGACAAGGGGAGCGGGGGGGGCAATGCCCCTGGGCGGCACTTTTCGGTGGGGCGACACTTTTGGTGAAAAGAAGGAATAGCAAATGGTCTTTCACGAATGAACCTGAAGTTGGATTTAAGTTTGGTTTTAGATTTTGGTCAAGGTTGGACCTACCATACGTCCCGGTTTGGCCGGGATTGTCCCGGTTTAAACGTCTGTCCCGGTGTCCCATCGCGGTTAGCAAAATGTCCCGGAATTTCACTTCAGTGAAATTTTCAAAATTAGCTCCAGCCTGATGATGCATTGTTATGAAATAATTCCGTCCTGAAAGGCTTGGCTTTGATTTAACCCGTGGCTTGATGGGGGCGGAATTTTTCGATTGTAGGGGGGGCGGCACTTTTGACTCGTCCCAGGGCGGAACTTCCCCATGTCGGGGCTTGCTCCATTACCAGCACTGACGATGCTGTCAGAAGAAATAAAAAAGTCTTCTGCAACATTTTTACTGAGGTATCTATTGGAGCTTTTATTTCTACTACGAATCATCACTCGCCCCAAATTATAGATAATGGAATTGGATCGAGGTAAAAAATGGTAACCATAAAATCTGCCACTCAGGGCCGATTGCAAACATAAACTGTTCTGCGATCTCATCATGGGCCTTCATCGTATTCAACCAGTTTCTGGCAGCCCGTCCGCCTACATTGTTAGGAATACTTTTTGTTGAGCCTATGTTGCGGTTGAGGTGGGTGCAAGACAAATTGACGACCAAACATGGGGTGTGGTTCTTTTTATACTGAAAAATTTCATAGGTTTGGTTTTTGCTGGTGGCGTGATAGGAGAACGCAACTTCCGTGTGAAAATTTTATGGGGTAAGGCATGAGGATTTATAATGTTCTCACAAGATATGCCCAGTAACATCACACTTTTAGAACTTATGAGATATCTTCGCTTTAATCTGAAGACGGGAAGACGTAGAAATCTTTTGCACGATAAATTTGCTCTCGACTCACAACTTTGGAATAGTTTTATGGAAAACGTCCGAAAAGTATTTTTCCTCAGCAAGTACAACATTACAATGGATGAGCAGTTGTTGCCAAGTAAGGCACGTTCAAAATTTATCCAGTACATGGCTAATAAGCCAGACAAGTTTGGTTTGAAGTTCTGACTGGTAGCTGATGTCGAAAATAAATATTTTTTCGACGGGTTTTCTTATGTAGGAAAAGATGACACGCAGAGCTCAGACGTGAGCGTGCCTGCTGATGTTGTTATGAAACTAATAGGCCCGATTTTCCGGCTAGGTTGCCTGTCACGTGTGATAATTTTTTCACCTCATTTGACCTGGAACTGTGACTAGCTGACAAGAAGTGCAATCTCAATGGGACAATGCCACAAAACAGGAAGAAAGTTCCAGAAGAGGCCAAACAGAAAAAGGAGCTGTACAAAACAGAAGTGTTTTGGTTTGATAGTGAAACGCCAATCACGCTTATTTGATACCAGTGCAAATCAAAGAAAAACGTGGCAATTTTGAATAGCCTACATCCAGATGTTCACGTTTCAAGCAATGAAAATCCGAAAAAGAAAACCAAATCTGTACTGTAATATAATGACACCAAAATGGGAGGTGACGTATATGATCAAACGACGAGATTTTACTCTATGAAAACATGAACTATAAGGTGGCATGTGCAAGTGTTTTCTGATATTTGATATGTTTTTTATCAACAGTTGGCTAATTTGCAAGTTCGTCTGCCATACCAATACAAGCCGCAGATAATAAATACACAAAGTAACCGCACAACTGACAGGGAATATTGTTTCTGAAAAGCGACCAGCAGAAGAATGATTCGGCCTCTAAAACTTCAACGCCAAACCTGCAGTCAAACAACAGTTCACGTTTTCTACCTCAAAATGCATCAATCGCACTGCTGACACTTTTCAAACCCTTAAAGAAACGCGTGCCAGGTACCTGTACGTACTAAATGTGTAAATCGTGAGCTTCAATAGTGCATACGCAGATATACTGTATTAGTTGTTTCTACAAAAGTACCGGTTTTGAATGTAAGTTTTTTTATATTTCCAAATAAAAAAGTAGAAATCAGTAGAAAGTAGCTCACAAAAAAAAGAACGCATTTCTGAATAAATTGTTTCATATTTCCGCACATTAGAAGCATTGCGTCAGTTGAGGCGTTTCGCCCAGGTATGTAAAAACAGCTGTCCTTTTAGTGAGATCTTTTTCCGTATTTACTTGATGCTGTTTGCCAGAAAAACGCCTCTCGTGTAGCACTACGGGTTGCATAGAAATGAATTTGTTTCAAGGAAGTAACGAGTCGCTTAAAATTATCAGGTGGATTGCCGGAGTGAATTTTGTGCATAATCTTACTTACCTCCACATTATGTACAGCAGCGTGGTCCAACTATTTCTGACGCAAGGCTATTTTCCAAAACGTGACAACTTGCGGGCCACTTCCAATAAAATGATATATAAAAGAACAGATTCACAAGACTTTAAACCAAAAAGGGAAGATAGGTGAGTGGATCATTGGAATTATTCCACAACAGCAATTTATTACAGATCTCTGTCAGTGGGATGCCTTTGTTCGAAGCTTCTCTAACACTATCGTTATTCCTCTGTCAATACCAGTGTTGGTACAGTAGCAAGTCGTCGACTATCCCCCAGTGTTTCTCGGCTCCCATTCAACTTTTGTTTTTAAATTTTACTTACTTCGTCGTAGAAAATGTACGTACTCTCACACACGTATGTGTTTCCAAACCTCAAGTGCATTTTTAGTACGACATCTTTCAGTTCGGGAAATCTATATTTTTTGAGCAGTTTTCAGAAGCTCTCTACAGTCTCCTATACCTTTTTCTGCATTTTTGTTAAAAGATGTTATGCTTGTTCTAATTAAAATTACCTGTTGTAGGGATGGGCAATTAATTTGGCTCGGGGACCATTTTGAGAAGGCCGCGTTTAGCGGATAGATAGATTTGTTTGGCGGCACTGAGTTCATTGCACCAGATGCACTCTTCAAGACAACGAACGCAGGGGCACCGACAGAACACTGAGGTTGTCCGGTGAGGTGCCTCAGCGGTGGGCACATCTCCTAAACTGGTCGAAAATAAATAAATAAAACAAAAACAATAATGGTACACAGAAAAGATATTTCTCATTGTTCTTGTGCAAATGCAGCGCAAGCGATTCAGTAAGACAAATGTAGCCTCACACGCTTTTCAACAAATTTCAGATATGAAAATTTTTCCTGAATGCTTGCACGGGCCACTGAAAAACTGTGGCGGGCCACATGCGGTTCGTTGGCTTGTAGTTGGACCACACTGATATACAGTAAACCTCGGTTAATCCGGATTCGATTAATCCGGATCTTCGCCAAAACCGGATAAAACTCGTGGTACGAATGATTGCTATCGTTTTTCTTTATCAAATCTTGGGGTTATCCGGATTTTTTAACCCGGATCTTCGCCAATACCGGATGAAATCTGCTCTTTTTACATCTGGTGATCCGGATTTTCCGCACTTCCACGCTGTTGTGTTCTTAAGTGCACTCAAGGGCGTACGCAAGGGGTTGGGGTTAACCCCCCCCTTGAGCTTGATATTTTACAAAAACTTTATTACCTTCGCAAGGAGATTAATTGTTTTCGCATACTTTTTGATTGTTAATTTGTCTACTTAATGCAAATACCACGGAATAAATTTGCATGCAAATTTCAAGGAGCATTGTAAATAGGCTAAAAAAGTAATAATTAGGTTTTGGTGGAAATCTGGGTTATCGTCTACATCCAGAAACCATCACACCACATTTTGCAGACCTTTCGTCCACTACGCATGTTTAAGGTCGTGTTCCGCGACAGTTCACTTTATCCGAAACCATTGTCTTTATATTGTCTTCCAAGGGCGTACGCAAGGGTGGTGGGTGGGGTTAACCCCCCTTTAGTTTGACATGTTACAAAAAGTTTATTACCTGCGAAAAGGAGATTAATTGTTTCCGCATACTTTTTGCTTGTTAAGTTGTCGACTTCATGCAAAAATTGTAGTTGTAAATGATCTGACATAGTGATGAGTGTTTTTTACTCCCCTGTTTGAACGCTCAGCCTGATAGTTTTGCAGTTATCAACTGCTGTGTCGTAGCGTTGAGTGTATTTTCCTCCGATATCCTAACTTGGGCCGCTGATATTTTAGTTTATATTCAGTGCCAAGGACGTACACCAGGGGGGGGGGAGGTTGGGGTTAAACTTCTCGCTTAAGCTTGATATTTTACAAAAACTTGATTACCTGTGCAAAGGAAATTAATTGTTTTCGCATACTTTCTGCTTGTTAATTTGTCGACTTAATGCAAATAACACGGAATGAATTTGCATGCAAATTTCAAGGAGCATTGTAAATGGGCCAGAAAGTAACGATTAGGTTTCGGTGGGAATCTGGGTTATCGTCTGGGTACAGAAACCATCTCACCACTTTTTGCAGACCTTTCGCCTACTAGGCTCTACATGTTTACGATTGTGTTCGGCGATAGTTCACTTTATCCGAAACAGTTGCATTTATTTGGTCTGCTATGGCTGATCAGGGCAAGCGCTGACCGCATTGGCTGCATTAGGCCTGCCAATTTCTGTAGCATGATAGAACTGTTGCACGAGCTCAAAAACATCAGTTGTTAACATAGAAGCATTCAG
>Ga0210059_1006859_pt1 | contig 18190 bp, 14 predicted proteins | sample Ectturendosymbi2_FD_188042 | JGI IMG/M metagenome (GOLD analysis project Ga0210059, IMG submission 188042) | Ecteinascidia turbinata endosymbiont from Florida, USA - Sample 2 (SPAdes) (version 2) | ecosystem: Host-associated > Tunicates > Ascidians > Unclassified | place: Key West, Florida... | reverse complement strand
CTTCATTCTGAACTCCCTCGATATCCGAACAAAAACAGTCACAATGAAACTAATGAAAAGGGCAGCGGTGCACAATATTCCCTCTCACGTGCGCCACTGCGCAGTAACACCAAAAATAATTGTCAAATTTTGGCAGAAGTAGAAGGCTTTCTGAGCATGTTGCACAGCTAAAATTCGGCAATAAACCTGGAAAAGTGTATACTGTATTTGTTCGATTGTGAACCGCCGCTTACAATCAACGACAATCGAGGGCGAATTACATTTTTTTCTTGAGCTTTTCGAAAGGTCTAGATCAGGGGCTCAAAGACTCGGGTCGCACATGGCCCGCGATGGCATTTTGTGCGGGCCGCAATGCTTTTTGGGAATTTTCAAATAATTAAAATTTACGTTTTTTAGGTTATTCACCGGTATTTAAAAGTGCTCGGCCAGGGAGTGAACAAGTTCCTTTGAAACGAACGTAGAGGCGGCTAGAAATGATTTGCCGTGAACTCATATGATACCTTGCTCAGGAAATAAGATGTAAAAGCTGTTTCTACTAAAGTTTAGGTACCGCCATTGTTGAGTCAGCGTCATAATACCAACCTACTAGAAATTCTAACCGGTACGCCGTACCGGCAATAATTCTTTTACCGGAACGGCGTTCCGGCTTACTTTCACTTCTGGATAATTTGTGTTTTCGTTGAAAACCATGGAAATCTAATGCTTCTTTCTTTACAAATCATGGCAATGCATACTTGAAAAGAAATGCCCTGTGTTGAAAATCTGCAGATAACCTACTGTGTAAATTGTAATACTAATATACCTGACTATTGCTGCCAACGAAGCGTTTTTCGGTGATTGCTACCGTAACATGGGGCATTTGCTTTGTAGCGTAGAAAGGATAAAGCGTTTTGTTAACGTCCATTTGCATTGCATCGTCAGCAATGTTCCCTCTGAGTGCGCAAATACTCAGGACCACCAGAACTGTTACGCAGTGAAATCTCATTCTCGCGCACTTGCAACATTCCAAAGCAATGGAAAAACACGCAAACAATAAGCTATTTGAGTGAAATGTTATTTTGTTCGTATTTTGATATGATTGTACATTTATTATATAATTCACAAAGTTTGTAATTCATTGAAAACTCCACTTGTTCATCCCTAAAATAATCATGCTCACTAAAACAAATATTTGCTCAGTGCAAAATTATCTTAGAGGGAAAACTGATCGTCAGCAATTTGAAAATGATAAACAAAATGTCGACGTTGCCCCCCATTGGAAAAATTTCTGCGGACGCCCATGAATGATCGTGCTTGCTCTCTTTCGCTTTTTGTTACTTTCGTGCTTTCACTCATTACGAATTGTTTGTTTCTTTCCGTTCTCTTAATTTCGGTTGCAAAATAAACAGAATCAACCCGCTTCTTGTTCTTATTTCATCAAAATTACCTATAATAACAAATATTATATACAAATTACTGTGATCGTTGCGGACTATTCCAAACGACAATTAAAAACTGTAAGGTTACCCATTTGAAGAGCACTGATCTAAACCTCATCGAAGTGACTACGTTCACTTGCTGCAACATACAAGTCAAACAACACTATGCTAGCTACTGCCACCAGTAATTGTGCTGTAACAAACGTAACCTACTATGAGAATCAGCATTATGTCGTAGCGTGAACTGTTTATCTCGAATCCTCGATGTACCTGCGCCGACGCCGGTGACTACGTCATCAGATCGTTGTTATGTGCCACATTGATTGTCGGTTCCGTAGCGGTGCAGTGTTATAGTTTGACCAGTTGTATCACTCAAGTTTCTTCTAAACTAAACCAAGCTTAGACTTGTTTCTTCGTAAATGTACGTATGCGAAAGTGATTGATTTACGCAATATGTTCCTGTGAAGCATTGGGTTCATTGCAAATCGATATCGCATCCCCCCACCAAATTAGCCTGTGTCCGCTAATTTTTGAAACCTCTCCAAACACAAAACCTATGACTGATAAAAAAAACTAACAAATCTGGCAATGATATCCATTGAAAGTGAAACTGCAAGAGCATTAGATATGACTGAGTTGACAAAAAATTTGCATTATTTAAAACTTGGAAAAAGTAATTTTCCTAACTTGAAATATAGCAAATGCTTAAGTCTGTCTGGTGTAAATTTTGTGTTGATGCTGGAGAAACATGTTTTTATAAATATGTAAATATTTGTTAGAATAAATCGATCTTTTTGTTCACATAAATGTTATGTGCCACATTTTATGTTTTGTATATTGGGGGCCGACGCCGTCTAGGCTCGGGGGAGGGCAACCACCTAGTGCCTGCCCTGTGTCCCAAGCTAGTTACGGGCCTGTTCCGACTTTGTCCTCCCATAAATTCGGCCCTGATTGGTAATTGTTGCGCACTCACCTCGTAAACGCTAGTGTGACTCACCTCGTAAACGCTGAGCAGAAGTTGAAAACGCTGTGTCATGAAGTTTCTTTCTTGGTCCTGGTTGCTTTTCTTTTGGTGTTCCTATTTTCAATTAATACTAAGCTTTAATATTAATACGTAGCCAATGGGTGTGGTTTGCCTTCAGGAAAATGAAATAAAATGTTTAATTTTTTGTCTTTTCTCCCATTAACGGTTTTGCGAACGTACTGCCAATTTCTAACTTCCGCACAGTGGCGCTACAACTCAATTAGAGAAAAACGATAATACTGAGAGGAATAATAATACTGAGAAAAACGATGGTGCTAATTGTGGAAGCAAATTAAAGACCGTAAGGTTTGTAGCAGCAATGTACAAGTGTAGTGCAATCTACATGTGTAATTGACATTTATCTAACCAGCAGACAATTTGAAATGTAAATCACAAATAATGTGATGCTTAGCTATTTTTTATTGTGTTTAGATTTAGAATCAACTTTCAAATAATCTTTATCAAAGCATTATATGTGGCTTAGCGTCTTTTACCACGGGAGTGAGTAAAACCAGAAGTCACTACAACCATTTTCTACCCTTACGGGTAAATTTGTTGCACGTTTTTAAAATCTTTGTTATTCCAAAAAAGATCACACAACTCATGTGTCAGACCAGGCACTGTCTGGTTTTGCTTTGCAGTGATGAGCTTAAACTACTTTTCCAAGCTACACTGAAACGATTATTAAAGGAATGTTGCAAATAACATAAGCAATGTTTTTGATGATTCTAACACTCGCTGTTGCGCTTGCATTGTATTCAGTTTGGTGCTTTCTTCGAATTCCGACAAACGTCAAGTCTTTGCTTGTTACGCTTAAAATGTCAGGTCAAATTTTGGACGTTCAAAGCCGCGATTTTCATCTGCATTCATTACTTTACGCTACCAATTAGTACAACCATTTCAAATAAAACAATGGTTGTTAGTCTGGTGAGTTATTTCCTTAAAGGCATGTGTTGGTTTAGGCGACCTTCCACTTCTGGTGCAAAACAACGAAGCTAATTATCATAGCTTTGACAGCGCTTGGGAATTTTGTGTGAAATCCAAAATATTTGTTCACAGCTTGAGAACTAAATCATTAACAAATTGCGCACTGTAGTTAATGATTGTTGATAAGAACGTATAAACACTGATTTGTCTACAAAAACCTATAAGTTCGTGACATCGCCAAAGTATTCATTTGGAATGCACTCTTTGAAACTAATCAAAACCATTCTGCCTTACCCGTCATAACGTTTCCATCTAACTCACCTGTCACAATACAAAGAATTTTTTTGTACCTGGAGCGATCGATCAGCTACAATATAAGTCCACGCTTCCAGGTTGGTTGTTACATTCAAGGCTGTACAGCAGTGGAACGTCAGTGCAGACCAGCAATGTGCACTCCTGTTTCGGTGAAAAAAGCGTGAAGAGTTGGTCCCGCAAAGACATGCATTCAGGGCCGCTCCTAGAAATTTTGTTCAATTATGGCAAAGCTCTAATGTCTCGTAACCCTAAGGTGATAAAAACGGCTTCTTAGAAAGGTTTTCTTATTACATGATTCAAGAAAGTTGCCAGAAGTGTTTTTAATTGTCAAAGACCTCAAACACTTGAATTACTAAAAAGCAGTGAAAGTCGTCACTGAAACTAACCCTTAACAAATTTTGCTAAATACAGTCAAAACACCAGTTAGGAAGAAAACTATAAAGCAATTAGTTCATATTTCGGTAGTGCTGCTGGTGAAGGTCGTGAAGGAAAGTATAATGATCGCGTAGCATAAAAGATCACAAGTGTGTCTCTTCCCACAGGAGCGGAGCCAAGTGGAGCAAAATGCACGGCAGCCCCTTCCAAATTTTTGGTCTAAAATTATAATTGCATCGTTGAGAAAAAAGTTAGCATGAATGGGTAAAGGCAATTTTTTATTAGAGTGGTCTTTTCTCGATACCCTCCAATTTCTTTCCGGCTGCGTACTTGTATCTTACTCTTTTGTAACACATGGTTTGAAAGCAGTTGGTAATTCAGGCATGTACGGAAAATCAGTCATTTAGGTCAAGGTAACTCACATTCCAAAAAAGTGTGGAAAATATGTTATACGTTTTGCTCAAAATCAGCAACGGATTCCGATAAAGTCACATCAAGAAAGAAAGCCTGCAGTGTGGTTCAACTTTATATGGGTAACATTACTGTATATCTGCGATGGCTATCTTACAAACATGTTTGATGCAATGGCCAAATCTGTACAGAGATTTGCGTACAACCAGGTGAAAACGTCCCAGCTCAATTTTTTGCCAGTCATATGCGACCAGCTTTTGCATAACTTAATCCAAAATATGTGTTATTAATACACAAAAATTTCATGGGGAATTAGAAATAAAAGTTGAAAATTTTATAAACATTTGGTTACACAAAACTTTAGAATTTAATTTTTGCTGACGGAGAAACAGTTGTATTTCGAACTGTCCGGCGTGATTGTAATTAAATCTTTATTTGTTGGGTTGTTATTTTTTATAGAAGTTAACAAAACATAAGAGTTCACTCTTCTCCTAAGTTGTCAGGATTCTTGCAACACAAACAGAAAGCAAACACCTAAACGCTTAGCATTTCCCTCCAAGTGTTTTGCTTCAATCGGGAAAAGTGGAAAAGTATGTAGTAGACCTTCCAACAACATATATGCAAAAGTGAAGTATGTCCTGCACTAGGGAACTCTCCATGACCAGCCAATGCACTAAATCCACTAAAAATGTTGGACTTTAAGCTAAACCAGAAAGTTTGTCAATTAGGTCGTGACAATCACTAATTCGGAGCATAACGTGGTCAAGTTGTCGCATGCAGTGCGGGTGTAGTCTGGGAGAACGTCGTTCACCATCTTGCGTGAAGAAACTGTTCTAGACATGGCAACAAAATGTTGGCGTATTTGTCGGCATTTTGTAAGATTCTAAATAATAAAAACTGCTCACCAATCTCTATTTGTAGGTGGGAATGTCCGTTTTTATATGCTTTCGTTTTTCCTTCTTTATCCAGCGCTGTACCTCGCTGCACTTCAACGTTTCTTAAAGTCATATTCTACTTTTACGAAAGAAACGATCTTTTTGATACTGCAAAATTACAGGAAATATTCTTCTTTTTGCAGTTTTAGGTAAAACATTTCTTTTGAATATCACAGTTACACTAATTTCAAACACGAAGGTGAATTTTAACTCTACATATCAAGTGACTGCAGTATAAAATCTGAAGAATGTTGCGTGTGTTACTGCCTCGGATATTTCAAGCTTGGGTCTTTCTTTTCTTAATTTCACAGGGTAAGTATTAATTATCTGTTCCATATAACTTTCGACAAACTTTTAAATAAGCCAGATAAATGGTGAAGCTGGACATTTGGAGAGGAAAGAGCATAATTCAGTTCATTTTCACTATCCACACATTTTATGCATGTGTGAAACCACGCTCTAAGAAACTGCAGAGCAATGTTTGCGTCCAACTCGACAACATCGTGCAACAGCGCGTAACCCAAATTATCTGAACATTTATGCTCATTACATAATGTATGCGCGAGTTAAAAACGCGATTTTGAAGACATTTTATCTTAAAATTCTAGCAAAGTATTATGTTCAAACAGTTACGTTCTGTACTGACCTGCTGTTTTAGAATGTGGGTTTTCTGCTGTAATCGTAACAAGCTTCATGAATCAGAAAATGGTTGCAGATGTCTTACACAATGTGCTGGCATTTCAACATATTGTCCATGGGCGTCGAAAGAGGGTTGCAGGGGGGCCTTGGCCCACCATGCATTTACAAATTTGATATTTTTCTATTAAATTTTTAGGAAAAAAGGTTGTTTTCTTAGTTTCGAGTGGGAAAAATGAAATTGCAGCAATTTTGCCCCCCTATGAAAAAATCTTTTTGACAACCCCTACAAAAATCCACTACTGCCCTTCCACAAGTAAATATGCTGCCAGCGCCCATGATTTTGTCAAGGCAGAATTAATGTGAAGCGAAACTTCCTGGCAAAGATTATTTTGTAGCCAAATTGTTCTTGTACCCAAACGTTTCTTTACACTGCAAAGTTGACGAACCAATTGTTACGGTGTTGATCCGAAGAGCAAGGTAAGTTGATTTATGCGTTTGATAAACTTTTTGCTTCTTAAGCATCTAATGTTGACTTGTAACTGAATCCCAAGCAATTTGTATTCTAACAAGCCTGTGACTGGAAAAAGATTCAATAACAACCTATTCTTGATCGTCGCTCCGTGGCTTTCTTTAACCTAGTTTTCAAACCAGTGAACTTAGCTCAAATATCTTGCAGCTGACCTCCAAAGGATGAAATGTTCAATTTTGTGTAAGTTATGTCATTACGATTGTTGAAGAGTTGCCATAAATTAAATGGTTCTCCTTGAAAATGAGTGTGCGTTGTCGCGGGACTGTAACAATATCATTAAAATCACCTATTTATTCTCCAAATAGGCATGATGAACCGCACCTTCAAGCCCGGCCTCAAAAATGTAGCAAAAGGTTTTCAACAGATTTGATTTCTGAAACACCACACTGAACAACTATATCAGCTTTCAAAGTTGTCCTCTTCTTTAAAGTCGCTTTTTCTCGTTATCTCAAACATCGCACCCATAGCTTTTGTTAAATATTTAGTACAAAAAATGCGACTTACAAACGAATGAATACTGCAGTTGATGGCAGGTCAAGGCTCAAATGGTCATCAGGAAAAAAAGCAATCAAAGGTCATAGTCACCTGTTGAAACGCTTTTGCATTTGATTTATCTTTTATTTTCGGCTATCTCTTCCTTTCATTAAAAAACTAGGTAAATACTATGAACCTGAATGTAAGTTGATTTTCAGATTTGAACTGAAAATCTAACAAGGCAAAATTTACTTTGAGGGCGTTGAGTTGATTTTTATTGGAACAAACAATAAACAGATTAGTATAAATTAAAGTTAAAGCGCTGCGACACCGGAAAAACCTGTTAACCAGGTTGTCTCGTCGAGCACCCCTTGAGAATAATTTCCTATCATCAGTGCCGTAGCAGCCCAATTCTGGGCCCCCCCAAAATGCTTACAGGGGCCCTCCTAATGGTGATTTATAAAGAAAAAGTTTTCAACATAATGCTACATCTCGAAGCCGGCCTTCAAAACAAAATATCCTAATTGCAGACACAATTTTAGCAGAACTAGGCCCGTAGCCAGGTTTTAAGGTTTGGGGGGCAAAATACATTTCTTGGGGGAACAATTTTTGTTTTTATCATATGTTTAAAACAAAATTTTCTGAGCACAACAAAATTTAGTGGGACACAAAAAAGATTTCGGGTAAGTGTCCTCGAATGCCCCCGTGTCTGCGGGCCTGGACAGAACGTTGCCAGAAAGTCTTCCAGTGGGGACTTCATGTTTGTGAAAGGGGGCTAGACATCCTGAAATTTTATTTTTAATTCACAGCATAAACAGCATTTGCAGATTGTGCATATTAGTTATAAATATATTCCCGCAAATATCCATAATAGGCTCGTCGTTTCCAACTAAAATTTTTGAACGAGCTTAACAAAAGGAATTGGATCGGAAATCATTGTCATTTCATTGACGGCAATTATTTAGAGATGTCGTAATGAAATGGAATGTAAGAGAAATTTGTAGAAAATCAGAATCAATCCTATCGTTCAGTTACCAAAACATTATTACCGAAGTAGCAAACATGAGGCCGGTCAAAGCATGTGGGCCGCGATGAACGTTTCTTTCATTAGCGCAAATTGATAAACTTTACCATGAGCTTAAGTGAAATGTGCTTATAAAGCGTGCGCATTTGGCTTTTTGCTGGCTGAAATACGCATGAATAAACCTTTCTGATGTCTGGACTTGTTAATCTCCTGATGCATGGCACACGTTTAGATTTAATAATATTTTGTATCTCAAATCGCCTATAAAAGTTAACAAATATAGACTAAGGCTTACGTGGACGCAACAGTTAACATCCATAATCCACTAACAGTACTACTCTGTTTTGGGACAACTTAGAAATGATTTCTAAATAGACTCTTCTAACTACACAATTAACTCCATCTAGCTGTCTGAACAGCGGGCTGCGCAAATGCATAACTTTGAGCATAAGCACATAAGGTATCTTGCTGCTATGCAGTACAAAATAAGACAACAATCACGACACAAAACACGTTGATCAAGTGAAAGTCTGACTTCTGGACGTATACAACTAGGCATGTAGGCAGGACCGGAAAAATGAACGCGAGGCCCGTCAGGGCAAAGTCGTGACAGCGAGGCCCCCGAAACGCTTAGCGCAACTACGCAGTTTGCTCAAGTCCGATCCTTTGCCTACAGAGGCAGATGAGCAGGGCTCCCACTAAGCGTTTTTTTCCAGGGAGATCTGTTTTTTTGTCGACCTGGGTGTGTAAGTTTAAATATGAAAAATCGCGTTAAATATGTGTTGATGAATTGATCAGCAACTTCAATGTGTTCGATAATATAAAGATAACTTCATGTTACAGTCTTCACATGCGCACATCAGGTGGGAAAGTACGCATATCGGATGAAGCAGAACGTGTTCAATCGGTTTCTAATTCTTATATCAGATCATTGTCAGGGTTATATACAGCCTCGCCCCCTCGACTTAGGGGCACCCCTCAAGTATTTCGCGCGTAAATATTCCTCATTTTTGATGAAAAATTTATTATTCAGTCATATGACATTTTCCGAACCTATCAGAATTCAGTACTGTGCCTTCGAAGGGGCCCAGAAGAGCAATTGCAATGTGTAAGTAGGGTACTCTGCTTTCAAAGGCGCCCCCAACAACAACTGCAATGTGCAGGTATTCTGCTTCACAAGGGCGCCCAACAGCGACTGCCTTGTGTAAGTACTCTGCTTTTAAAGGGACCACAGTAGCAACTGTAAGGTGTAAGTAGGCTCACTGCGCTTTCAAAGCGGCCCCTAATAGCACCTGTAATGTGTAAATACCTTGCTTTCAAAGGAACCCAACAGCAAGTGTAATGTATAAGTAGGCTACTTTGCTTTCAGAGGGTCCCCCCAACAACAGTTGTAGTGTGTAAATACCTTGATTTCAACGGGCCACAAAGTAACTGTGGTGTTTTTTTTTCAAAGTTCCCTCCAACTTCACTGATTTCTAGTGCTTCGTATTTGAATTTGGGTGGTCGAAGCTTTCTTTGGATGGCTAAGCGGTGACTGGACTGAATTTTGGGCCCCTGTGACAGCTTGGGTCCCCCCAATTGGGGGGTATGGAGTGCGGCTGATACGGCTCTGCCTATCAGGGTTTAAAGTTGATGGCCGAATTATTGGTGAACGTAGAGTCGTAATAGAGTTACTTTTTGAAAGGTGCTTGAAAAGATTTGAGATAGCATTTGATTAGACATTTGAGATGTTAATACTTTTGCCACAAACATTTAGGGATTATTCTGTTTTTGTGGTGTTTTCTTAAAACAGAAAAAGGCAAACAAAGCTTTCAAATCCCACTTGTTTAGACTTTCAATGGCCGCAAAGCTTTCAGCTGATGTTTCCCCAACATGAAGACTTTCCTGCGGACACCCATACTTTGACTTCTTTTTACCCACAAAAAGCGCGATTTAACGAATGTTATTTGTAAGGTTAGATTTGTGCCCGCGAATTTGCCACCAATATTGCACTTATTTCTACAGCCAGACCCAAACCAAGAACTTTATTGACTATTTTAGGAAATGATAAAGACTGGAAATACTTTGTCTGAACAAATCAACAAATCGTTATTATGTACGTTTGGTTATAAAGTGTAACCCTAATTCACAGACTCTTAACATCGTTAATTTGCAATACTTTCATTTTGTTGTTTAAACGCAGGAGTGTTAGGAGAAGTAGAAGATGTCTTGGAGCAAGTGAGTGTTTTCTTCGTCTTGTCCGGCAATAATTTAATCAAGCAAGGTTTCTTTAAAACTAATTGGAAATGCCTTACTTTCTGTGGTTAACATCATGCTTCAATCATTTTTATTAAGCAAATAGTACGCGGATTTTGTTACATGCAGATTTTGAGATATTAAATACTAAATAACTAACATCATTTATATTCATGGGCGTCAGAAGAATTTTTCCAGGGGAAAGCCAATAGTGGATTTTTCCAGGTGGTGGTCAACAGCATTTTTCCAGGGTGGAAACCATGGTGAAATTTCATTTTACTAGCTCAAATCTAAGGAAAACAAACTTTTTCTTCTAAAAAATAATAGGAAAGTCAAACTTCAAAAAGACCCCGGCACCCCCTTCCGATGCCTATGTTTATATTTGCGCCCAGTTCTATTGATGTATGCTGCGAATAAAATCAACCATTCTGTTAAAAACAATAATAAGTTTGTCTTCCCCCATTTACTTTTTCTTTCTCCTTGATAATTTTAAACCGTTCCGTTTCGCAGTTTTCCATTATGTTTCATCAAATACTCAACCACTAACTGACATTTAACTGTTTAAGAAGTCAATTATTCCAAATTTACTTTTCAACTGCGTGTTAGATGGCTTTTCCACACGTCTATTCTACCTCCGTTTATACACTGTTTTTCAGCGTTTGTTTGCCTATACTGCACGTTGACAACATCAGTCAGCCGCCCAAGAAGTAACAGGCTGAAAATACTCTTTTGCTTTTGCTCGAATGCCAAACGATCGTTTGCCTAAATTGTAACCCGTTGCTGATCGGTAATCTTTCACATATAGGCTGTACATTATGCTGCTGAAATTTATCCAAGGTAGCTGAATAATCACGCAGCACAAGCATCCCTCCTATCTCACTTATATGGCAAAGGGGAAGAGAAGTTAGCACAACGTTTGCTTTGTAGTAATCACGATTCACTAATTATTGCCGCCTACAAAATTAAAGGCACTTTTTTGAAATTTCGTGTCAGAATTTCACAGTAGATGTATTTTAGAAAACCACCCAATAAAATTTTACTCATATCAACTGTCTGAAAAAATACAAAGCAGTATTTGTGAGCCCTGAACGGAAAATAGCAAGTTCTTAAGAGTGGCCGACCGGGCATTAGGATGGGAATGGCAAAAGCGAGCTTGCTCAACGGATCTAGACGTGCTGTTTGTTGAGACATAAGTTGTAAAGAGAGCGCTAAATGTCGTAGAAATCCAAAACGAAGAGAAAAATCGTTATTTTCTTTAAAACACTTGTGCAACAAAACGGGTCGTCATGGTGGTTTACGTTTACACCAGATTGCCCTTCCTCTGGTTCCGCAATTGACCAATGGCGCAGAGTGAGCGAAAATGTAAACAGTTGTTGCCACAATGGCAACGTGACATACCAAGTCACCAAAGACGAAACAGTTCATTATTTTACCAAATCAAATGAACGCGTGCGCAAGTCCCTTGCGAACATCAAAATATTTTGCTAAACAATTAAATTAAATGCCTTTAGACATGACAAGTTAGAAGTCAGTGTCATGAAGGAAGAACTCATAGAGTAGTTAAACCTGGGAAAAAATGAACTCAGTTCCAAAATAATTTGATGTAATCAAATAAAGACTTTTATCTGGACTTGAGCAAATACGGTGGTTTTGCTCTTCTCTGCAAAAATGAGAAAAAGTTTTACCAAGAAAGCAGATGCTTCACCCTTGCAAATTGGCCACATCACAATGGAACTTTTTTTGTCTAAATCTGTTGTGTGCACATTTCAAGACCACGAGTTAAACCCTTGCACATAATACTGGTTATCAGGCATGTTAATCACAGGTTGATAGAAACTCTGCCATGTTGTATTTCAACTTACAATAAATTTTTCAACGTAAACCAAGCGATACTGGTGTAGAACGCGTTTCTGGCTAATATTATCCTGGCCATAAGAAAGATGCATTGGCAGTTTTGACAAAAATATCAAAGTTTGAACTACAAGAACAACTTTTAATTGAAGACACAACAATAAAAGACGTTTTGCCACAATTATACAAGGAAGCAGAAAGAAAAAATTTGCAATATCATTCAGCCCTCAGCGGAAAAACGATGCGCACAAGTCCAATAGAGCTGGCGTAGCAGTTACAGATTTGATTCATTTCACGTACGATGCTTGCCACGCTTGCACCAAAACTAGTTACTTAAATTTTCAACCTAACCGAGTTTCACTAGAGCAGCAGTTTTTTTACGTGCTATCAGATCGTAAAAGTTTTGTTTAATCAGCGTAACAAAACCAAGGATATGCGAATGTAAGATCAGTGTGCTCCTCTGACTTATTTAGCCGTGAGAGTGTTTAACAGCCTCACGTAACCAGAGTAAATGTCAGTTGATTTTATTGAACTTAACGGACTTTATAAAGTTTAGATTAAACCTGCCTCACTGGAATGATACCTTCAACAGCAGAGGCTAATTTCAGGTGGCGAGATCTCTTACTTTCTCTTAGCAATTATTTTGAACATTTTCTTGACGTAACTACGCAAAACAGCAAATTATGTACTTCGTGAGCGCTGTGCCATAGAAACCAATAGCAATGCCTGCTAAAAGATATAATTTCATTCCTCCAAATATAGTTGCGAACTTACGTCTACGAAAACTCGTTGAATTGTTGCAAATTTACCGCTTAACGTAAAAATCGTTTCACTGAGACGTAGTTCTTTATATTTTCCATTCTTTTCCCTTCAACTTGTGATACGAACTGCAAACATACTTGTTTTACAAACAAAATGTATATGTTTTATAAGCTAAGCAAACGTGCGTATGTGCAGAATTTATTTCGTGAGGTGGGTGATTGCAGTTTAAGAATAGTTCCGCGTTCACCAATTGCCTCTGCAAAAAGATATTTTAGTGTTAACAAAACTTTCTACGGTAATGTAACACGTTAAAGAGTTCATTTGCGAATGGCTTGTTAAGTGACGAGAGTGGGATTTTTTTTATGAAAATCCAAGTTGACTGTGCAAAAACAATTGAGAAGCACTGATTTAGGCATTCACGTATTTAGTTACGTTTTCCAGCAAAACGTTTTTACAGAACATCTGTAAATGGCAACAATGAATGAAGCATATAAGTTACATATAAAAGACATGATAATAGATAAAAATATGCATTTAAAAAATCTTTTTATTGTCATGTTTCTGCATTATAAAGCCTAATTTGTTGAAGAACACAACTGTTTTCAAATGCCAAAAATGCGAAATCTGCTGTTTTCTGCATTTGAAAACATAAGATGTAATAACAGCAAACCAGCTTTGCAAAACCTGAAAGGTTGTTACGAATCAAGTATAATAGTTCTGTAGTAAAGGCTAAGCGTCGATGACAATAACATTGCCCAGCATGCAAGCACCACCTCGTATGTCTCAACCGTAACTCACTGGTGCATCGAAAATTAAACGCATTAAAGAAATATTGTAAGTTTTGTAGAAAATGTCTATGGTCGTTTGTCACAGAGCAAAAAATTACCCAAATTTACTTGAACAAAGGCTTTAAACTTGGTGCTACACCCTTGAGCTCAGGGTTGTGGTGCTCAATTTTTTGAACAAACCAATAGTCTCCACAAATGCGACGAAGTCTAATTAATCTGCAAATTCGTAAAAGGAAATCGGTTAAACAAAATTTACGCGTCCTCTTGATTTATTCATTTTAGTCTTGAGTTTGCTTGCTTTCTCTGCTCATGCTTTAGCCTTTCAACTTTTCACCAGGAAGCAGTGCTTGCAGATTTCAAGACTGAGGTTGCGTCGTGTCACGTGAAATCGATTTGCTATTATTTTGCCGACTGATTAAACCTCGCCACCTCAGTAGAGGCTAATTACTTGAAAACAGGTACTTACAAGTCTAATACCGCAATATCCTAAAAGCAGAGCACAGTCCGCTGATTCCTCGAAAGCTTGCAGCAAACCTAGAGCTTTTACTTGTATAAATTAGTTTTAGTGAGGATTATAAGTATGTCTGCATTTATCAATAGCTGGAAATACAGGAAAATGGACCTGAAAAAGAGGCACTACGAAATCTGATTGAAACGTTGATAGAAACTGCCTCACTTCGCAACGAAACGGATTCTCCATCAAGTAAGTAACATGAATACGGATTAGTGGGGTTAGCGCCTGCCAAATCAACAGTTGTACATTTGAACAAAAATTCCATGAATAGTTTTGCTATTGTCTTCCGTGAAGTCATGCTTAAATACCTTTTTAAATCAAGTCCAACCCATATCAATGGAATTTACTGCACGGCAGGATAAAACTAAATAACTGTCTTTTCTTGGTGACTGCTTCAGTGGCAAAATATGTTTCCACAGGTAAAATCGCGGAAACAAATGTTTAGGTGATTCTACTCGAAATCTGTCTCGTTCTTCCTGCAAACAAGGAACATATAGAAATGCAAAAGTTTACAAGATATTGTAGGGTACATCATTTAACAAATAATTCTAATAACTTCCACCTACGTCCAGTAGTTGGGGCTTTGCCATTGTGCTAGGGGGCTTGACATTGAAAATTCAATAAATACTCCACTGATTTCCAGTGTTTCATATTTCAATTTGGGGAGCTTGGTGCTCTGTTTGTGGGGACTAAGCCCACCCATGGCGACGCGACTGCTCACCTGGCAAACTAAGTGTACCACAGCTTATACTTAAGTTTTAATATCCTTTTGGTTTTCAGGTAGTTGTTTTTTGCGTTTTTCGGAGTATTTTCCGGTGATTAAGGGTATATGCATCCACATCCTGATTCACCATCGCTTTTCAAGTTTTTGCTGATTGTTGACTAGTGGGCCCCCTTTAGTTAAGTTTCCCCTGAATCAAACCTCTAGTTATCTCAGAACCGACATGTTCCATGTTAGTCGCGCGACCGAAGTCCAATGCTCCAGTGATTGGAACTGTAACGAGCTTTTCAGATTTTCTTTTACTTGCCTTTTCTGAAAGCTAAAAATATTTGTCAGGCTTTTACAGCCGACACTGCTGGAACTGAGCAACATCAAGTATAACCACTTGAGTTTCTTCGACTAATGTGACTCTTACGTTGCCAGCACAAAAATGAAACCAGCTAAGTTTGCATTTGTTGCTGAAATCTTGTTAGAACTACAAACCTATAGCAAAAATAACTTCAAAAACTTTGGTTGCGGTTTCTTTCTTCAGTTTCCACCCAGTTGCAACGTAAAACATAATTTGGTTTTCCACGGTAACTTTCCAAGAAAAAGTAACTCTGCAGACCCAGGAGAATCAGTTTCGTTTGATTTTTATTAGTCCATACCACCATTTATTTCTACCCCGAATTTAAGCACATTGGCGAAGAATGACACTTGCAATGGCGTAGTCAACCTAAGTGAGCAGCAGTATTTTGTTTGGGACACCGCCTCTCCAAGCTCAACATGACAAGATATGCTAGAAATTTGGTTGGGCATGGCTCCCTTAGCTACACCTATGCACTCTTGGAATCCAAAAACTTAAATCACGTTAACGCATCATGTAAAAAATAACAATCCATTTGATAAGAGCATATTTTAACCGATTTTTCATATTCAAGAGCTTGTCATAAGCTTTTTTTGTTGCGCACTTCAAAGCTCAGCCTTTTTTGTCGTGTTAGTTGGACCGTAAAATAGACAGAAGATCATGCAGTGATTCTACTGACGCTGCTCGTCTTGTTTGTTATTTGTTTAGTGATAGATGAAGAGAACAAGTGAAACGTCCTTTCCAGAAAACTTTTACATTTGGTCCTCAAATCCAACGCATTGACTGGAGTTCCTTTTCCTTCTGTTGCTCAAACAGATAACGCCCGCAACCAGCGCGCACGAGTGATGTCACACCTGTTTCGAAGAACGGAAGACAAGCATGGAGTGGAAGAGCCCCCTGAAAATGCTCATTATGGCCTGCCTTCTGACGTGCTGACACCATCCGACCCCGATTTTCTTGTTCGGCAGCGAGCCACGTCCGTTCCTTCGATTTTTAAACGCTACGGATCAATGTCGTCGCTGTTCAAGCGTGTCGTCCCGCCTCGCCTCTACCCGAGCTTAGCAGCGCTTTTCAAGAGACGCCTCATGACAAGTTTGTTCAAGAGAAACAGCCTTGTGTATCCGGAGGAGTCGCCTGTGCTGGAGCCATGACACTTTGAGTGAGAGTTGATGTGGTGTTGTGCAGTTAAACGCTTCGCTGTAAACGACATGTAATAAAGCCGACGTTTCGTCTCTTTCATCTCTCGGCTGATCACTCACGTGCGAGTAGTCTTCGCGGCGACAGTCGCCAGCTGAGCGCTGCGCCAGAAACAACCGCGGGCGAAAACGTAAATGCGGTCAACCTGTCAAGGACGAGCCGCAAGCAGTAGCGTAGCCAGCCCAAAATTCTGGGAGGGGCCAAATATTTTGACTTCAAGCGAGCAACAGTATTTTGTTCGGGACACCGCGTCTCACAGTACAAAACGACAAGATATGCTAGAAATTTGGGAGGTCATGGCCCATGTGGCCTCCGTTGGCTACGCCTGTGGCCGCAAACAAACAACAATGATCAACGGAACCATTTGGCAATGTATTTCGTGCTCAACAGCGCAAACAAACAATGATTGTAAAAAATCTTTGACATTTCATTGAACGCAACCCTCAACAAGACGCTCTTCCTGGAGCGGCTCGATCCACTCGCTCGGCGCCACAACCCGCTGCCCGGACATCCGGCAATAACGTCTTCGACCGAAACATCATCGACCTCGTCCTAAGAGAATAAAAAATCACATCGAAAGCTTTTTCACCAGGGAATTAACCTCAGGTACACGTCAAGCAGAGCGCCGAGACAAATTTTCTTTTCAGGCCCGGCAAAGCTGAACGATATTCGTTTTTTTTTGGAAAAAAGAACACAAAATGTCCCTGTCATATGCTACAAACAATAAGTATCACAGCTTTGGCTGCCGGCCATGGCCCGTGTCAGATGCCACCGATGGCCTGGATTTTACTCAAGTCCAGCGTTGCGTTGACCTGGTTCGTACCAACAAAGCTCGTCAGGTATTGATTCTGCTCGGTACGGGATAGACTATAACAGGTGCCGCTTCAACGCGAAGTGAAATTGAGAGCGGCCGCCTTCCTTCTCACCTGTGTGTTCGTCATCAATTTTTCACAAAACGGTTCATTCGCTGTCGATTTCCCCCTCGCTCTTGGAGTCCGGTGTCGCTTCGGGGCTCGACGGCGCGGGATTCGCTTTCGCCACCGGACGTTCGCCTGCGCGGCAGGTGCAGAAAACTAAATGACTGATTTGCCGCGCGGCTTTCTGGCATGGCGGCGTCAAATGGCCTGACGCCCACACGCGCCGGGCACGACCACTAATTACGGATCGATGGCACTGCGCAAGGCGGCAGCACATTATCATCATCGGGAGAATTTGCAGCAGCACGACAGGCGAGCTGAACGGGAACAGATAAACGACTTCTTTGCTGACAAGGTCAGTTGTCGCAATCAAATCATGCGCGTTATTTTCGTAGATTGATCGGTTATAGCGTTTGATCTGTTCATCGCGTAGAGCAATGATTTTCGACCTTTTGAAAACCAATTCAAGCAACCCACTATAACCCAACGACCCTCATCTAAAACTCGAATAAAGCAAATGTATTACAGCCGCGCACATAAAATATCTACTCGCGATCTCTCTGGGGGTGGCGACCTCCAGGTTGAAAACTTAATTTATTTGTTTATAGCAGACACGAAGTCCATAGTATGAACACACACACTCTGCAGAACGCAGGTTGATAAAAACAGACAATACAGAACGGAGTACAAGACATTGAAGCCGGCGAAATCACAGGGTTACAGACACTTTTTGCAACTGCATTGAAGACAGAACCATAGGGTTACAGACACATTCTTAACACTATTGT
>Ga0210059_1006858_pt1 | contig 18194 bp, 17 predicted proteins | sample Ectturendosymbi2_FD_188042 | JGI IMG/M metagenome (GOLD analysis project Ga0210059, IMG submission 188042) | Ecteinascidia turbinata endosymbiont from Florida, USA - Sample 2 (SPAdes) (version 2) | ecosystem: Host-associated > Tunicates > Ascidians > Unclassified | place: Key West, Florida... | reverse complement strand
TAGCATTGTAAGTGCTGGAGAATTCATGTTATGGCTGGCATTTACCTAGGGTTTAAGCTCCGTGTGCAAGTTGATGATAATGAAATACAAACTTATATCTAAGTGCTTGTAATCACTAACCGAAAGAAAAACAAGGAGTAGCGCTTTTCGCAGGTGTTTCTGGCGTACCAGCTTGCTGTATTTCACCTAATGGTGATGTAAACTTCATTTCAATACCATCGCAAAAACTCCTCTCTGTTAACCCTACCGTGCTACAAATACAGTATTACTTTTGTCTGTAGCATCAGCCGTAACCTTAAATGGACATCGTATATTTTTGTTATTGGACTATTTTAAAGTAAATAGCGGCAATGTAGGTTACGTTTTATATGCCTTGCAGCTCAAACTTTGGCTGAGAAGCAATCCAGTGTCAAAGTCTTTTTTATTACGCAAATAGGCCATAGACCACGGCCCTCAAACTTAAAACGAGGGCCAAACGAGGACTTAAAAAGAAACAGGGCCGCATTATGACTATTCTAGAGCTACAATATGACGCTGACGCAAAAAAGGCTGTACCTTGCATCTTTTTTCCTGCGAATGATATCGTGAGTTATAGGGAGTTTATCTCTAGCCCTCTCCATGTTCGTTTAAAACAGCTATGTCCAACCCGCGGCCCAGTCGAAGGTTTTGTGCGGCCCATTTTCAGTTTTAGCTGCAGTGATAAGTATCCTACATACTGACAACCACTTCTTATTTTGATAACCTTCAATTTGCTATTTTTGATGCAGGAAGTTCTCAATACCACTTTAACCAGGGGCATAAAGAGGGGGCAAGGGGGCACAATTCCCCGGGCGCCCTGCCACTATGGGGCGCCGAATGACTACAGGGTCGCCGAAAAGTCACAACAATGTCACAAGCACTTTCTTCAATACACTACATTTACTTCCAAAATATCTCAGGTTCGAACGTGGAGGCGCCAAACTTGCTTCTTGCTCCGGGCGATATCTAACCTCGTTACGCACCTGACTTTAATACGTCTGTTACCATTGCAGTTTACCTTCTAAGATCACAAGAAGATCAAAACTTATGCAATAACTTTGAATGTTAGTAGAATGTCGATGTAAGCACAAGGTTATAAGTAAAAGTATGGCCGACAAGCAAAAACAGGAAAAATGTGGCAATGTATTGAAAGAAGTGACCTGTAATTTTTTTTATTTTTTTTCATTGTTGCATAAACCGTAGCATTTTTAAGGTACAGTATTCTACCGTTAATTGCGATCAGAAAGCCCGAGTGGCAAGTGCACAAAGCTTCACACTGTGGCAGCAAGCAACAATAGAGATCACCCGACGAGATCACTCTATTATTGCTTGTTCGCGCCACATATACATGGGTGTTATTCTTCGCGCACATCCCGTTCGTGGTAAATCGCGCATTCAACGCAACGCCGACCGAGAGGTTGTAACACTGCCACTTGTAGTACCCCAAGGATCACAAGCACAACATTGAATCACAATCGGTAGAAAGCCTTTAATAACAGCGCAAAGCCGATGAATGGTCGTATGCAACTCCAAAACTTTAGTTTTACAAGTTTAGCCAAAATTTTACTGCATGGTTCACATCCCTACAAGATCAAATACGTGGTCGTGAGTGAATGCAATGTACTTTCCTATGTAATATCAAGAACCACGTGGAAACCCTTTGAAAACAATGACGAAAATATACATAGCTTGAATGACACATAAAAAGGTAAATGTGTAGTCACTGTGTGACAACACATCAAGCTGGACAAGATATTGCTACATAAGATGAATCTTTCTGGAAAGTTTTTCAACGTAACAGTGCGTTTAAAAGAATAAAAGTCCTTAAGGCTATGCCAGTATTTTCGGACAAGAGGAGAATTTTCTATCGAATCGTTGTCAAAGCAGCAACTCTTTTCCAAAAATGTTGCGAAATTGGCGGATTATGAAAGTTAATCGATACCGCATTATTTTTATTTAAATATTTTTTTTATAAAGTGGGAAAAATTCATTTATGTCCAACATCATCCGGTTGCATGCTAACATATATATTGCCTGGATAATAAATCTGTGGGCGTTCCAAAAGATTGCAGCGATTTTAACGTTGGTGACCGTAAGGTTTAAAAGTTTCAGGATCATCGCCAACTATTTATTGCAGTTAATTCTTAAGCTTTTTTGCATTCACTTAAAATTTCACTAAGCAGACAACTCGTTCTTTGTCTAGGCTACGATGATGCATTTTCGCTGGAATAGAAACGTCCAAAGAATGCCTTTCGCCCGGGATATTTAGCTGTTCGCTGCACGTGAAGAACGACAGCTACACCGCCATGAGCAAAGAGCGCAGCTGAAATTGAAATCAAAAACTTTACTTAAATCAACGCTCAATCAGCTCAATTTCTGAAAATTCGTTGAAACTTAACTCATATGTGAATCACATACGCACGTGTCTTTCACTTCTGATCGAACTTTACTATTTCATATTTTCATATATATCAGAATCGTTAAAATAATACTGGTTTTCAAACTAGTCGATGGTTTATTTCTATTATAGCGCGACCAAAAGGCAGCAAAAGATGATCGGGAACACACAGGGCGAAGCACAAGAACTAGAGGTTAGGAAATTTCTACTTTAATAGTGACGCCATTTTCAGAAGACATGACGTCGTAATGAGCTTTTGCATTCCAACTTGCGGAGTTAATGCCGAATGATTGAAAACCAGTAGCACTACTGAGCAAAAAATGATTATAAGTGGAAATAGTTGGTGGGGCGACTTTATTTTATTCCGTTTGGCATACTAGTTCTGAAAGTTGAGCGGTTTTCTCAAAAGCTTTTGGGGTCTGACGGAGGTATTCGCGTCGCGGCACATACGCGCTTTGCAACGACGCGAACTTCTGGAGCGGATCAGATCAACACCAAGACACGTATCTGGAGGTTTCCTTGCTTACCATTAACCTATCTTGTTTGGAAGTGAGACGCATGAGATCGATTGTGGAACGTCCATCATCTATCAAATCCTTGTCTATTTTAGGAGCGAGTGGAAAGACGTCCAGTGGGAATTTGTCATCCCTAATTGTATTCGCGGCTAAACACATCTGTTTATTACATCATTCCTACTTAAGGGCAGATATGCAAAGCGAAGCATTCAGTGTAACTTGTCAGTGGAAAAGTACAGCTAGCAAAGAATTTAAGGGCAGAGGCACTGAAATCTAAGAGTTAGTTTCAGTGAACGTGTTGAAGCATTTGAAACTGGCTTTTGTTTTTATCAGGACTTTTAGTACTATAGAACCTTGCATAAATTGCATATAGCAGGGTAAATTTTAAAAGCAAGAAATGGCCAACAAAGGTTACAAGTACGGATTAAGCGCAGAAGTCGCCAGAAAGGTAATAGAGCATTTTTGCGTTGAAGTTTTGAACAATGTTTTTGCATCGTATATCTATCAAGACGGAACGAACAAAACAAAAACTGTTGAAAAACTAATTTTGACTTGTTGGGAGTCACTCTGTCCTGTTGCATGAAAAGTTTCTTTGGATGAATTTACAGATACGATGATCAAGATCTAGAATGTGCATGATGGTGTGGTGTGATCTTTTTCAGCTAATCGTCCATTATTTCTGTCAGAAAGCTGCAAACACCACATAGGCTGTATCCAACCATGATTTGTTATTTGCAGGTCACGTTGTAAATAAGAAAACTAAGTCGAAAGTAAAATAGGGGTGTCTCATCACTTTCGACCATCTTTTCTTGTTTCAAATTTGTGTCTGACCTGTAATTTGCATCACCCTACCGTGCCAATGATATCAGTGATACTTCGTATGGCTGCAAAAGCATGTGATGCAAACTCATCAACAGCAAGTAATCTGCAGTCTTGGTAATTCTTCAAAAACAACTTAATATGTAGATACGGGGCTGGTTACTCCGTCTTCTCTGTATTTTGGCTCACTCTTTTCTTATCACCCCATCCCAAACAGCAGACCTAAATCCGCGTCTAGCAAATGCCAACAATAAAGGAATTCAAAAGTGCGGTTGAAACATCAAGACGTATATAAGTTGTCAAACGGAAAAAGTGCACGCACGCAGAGGTTTATTCAATGAGCATGTGCAAGATTGTGAGAAAATAATGCGTGTATTTTCTCGTTTTGAAACGACAAAAACGATAATGTTTAGCCATCTGATGCCATAAATGTAAACTTTGCATGGCCGTACGCGTAAAACATTCATGCCAACCAAAAATAGTTGTGATTTGACTGAGTTTAATTGTTTCATGTTTGGCAACAGTGTATTGGCATGCACGTACGCTCGAAACAGGTTGTCGTTCACGGAGAGAAAGTCTAGTGCCGGGGTTGTTAACCTGGGGTCCTTGTACCCCTAAGGCGCCGTGAATTTGATTTAAGAGGTCCGTGAATGTGATCTAAGGGGTTAATAGGCTTTGCTCTAACATTTCGTAAGGGTTAATATGCTTTGCAGACATTTCGGTTACTTGTACGGTGAATGAAGCCGATTTCGAATATTCATTGCAACGTTTCTTCTTCAGGAGTCCGCAAATTTTCTTAGGATGTAGGGTCCGTAACTCACAGCCAGAAATGCAGAAACGCTGATCTATTGGAAACAGTTTGAAGTTTGTTTGCTGAATAGCATTACGACCTCAATTAATTTCGGGATGTCGAAGGTATTTGGCAGTGTTAAATTCATTGTCACACGGGGTGGGTGCTAAGCACATCTTCCCTCAGATGCTTAGCTTATTCAAAACAACACTGTGAGGTCTAAGCCAGGCTCGGCGGCCACTGTGAGGAGGATGTGTTTAGCAAATGGCCGTACCTTCTGATATGGACGCATGTTACCAGTCAAGTTAGCCTCAGCACTAACATTTACTGTGGTAAGTTGGAGAACATTCCAGAAGGTTATTCCTGAATGCTTCCGCGGGCTACTGAAAATATAGTGGCAGGCAGGGCCGTAACCAGGGTGGGCGGAGGGGGGCAAATCCTAACCTAAAAAAATTTTCGCCCCTCCTGTAAAAATGTGCTGGACACAGTTTAAAACTATTGGGCATAGTTTAAAAAATCTGGGCCCCTCTCAGACAACTCTTCACCCCTCCTGGTGTCCCAAGCTGGTTGCGGGCCTGGTGGCGGGCCACATGTGGCCGGGGGCCGCTAATTGCAAATCCAGTTAGAGCAAAATGGATTGGATCCCCTACGCTTTACAAATTTCAGCTGTCTGTTTTCATTCAACAAGCCTCGTATCTGTCCCCACCAGCTGAAACTACAGACTATATTCATTATCCCAAATTTTAACAAAAGATAAGACAAAAATATATTGAAGTATTGTTTTAAAGCGATTTCGATTGTGAGAGGACAAGAAGAAAGGCCTGCTCTTGCTCGCTTCGCCAGGTGAGCTCTAAACAACTTTCTTCGAAAAATCTCAAAATGTCAATTTTGCATCTTGTCTGAGATTTCCAAATTCCGAGAGGAGACGTGACCATCCCAATACATACACTCACGCAAAAAGCAATCATTTGACAGATCAGTTTGCAGAAAAAAATCATCCTTTATAATTCGAATACGAAGTTCACGTCAAGTGGATCGGTGCTGTCGACTTCTCAACAGTGTCAGAGCTATTTTGAGAAGACTTAAAATTGAAAAGAAATAGTGTAAAGCTTTTTAAGAAAATATGTTTCTTATCAAATTTCACCTTTCTTACGTTGTATTTCTCGGGTGCTCCAGACCAGCTTCACATGGTGGCAGACCCGGCCTTTAGCCGATTGGACCGATTGCTTCCAATCGGGCCCCGCGCCAAAGGGGGCCCCGCGGTACGCTTACTAACTTGCGCAAAATTGCACTTTCTATGGAGGCTGCTTGTGCAGTGCAGTTGCGGGGCCCACAATATTTTTTAAGCGTGGGGCCCGTTGCAACGGAAATAACATTTAACTGCGGGGCTTACTGCACCCAATACCTCATCTCTGGCGGTATTGAGTGCAGTAACGCATGGATTTATTGGGTGTTGCTGCGTTGTCCATGGATGTCTCTGCTGGAGAGGTGAAACTGCGGTCGTGTCCCAGACCTCCCTAGCTTGGCGTCACCCTTTCAGGCCTCACTTTTTCACATCAGCGATTTCTAACAATATCACTTGATGCACCTTTCAAAACATTTTGCAGACGCCACTGAATGGGGCCCCGCAAAAGTGCTTCCAATCGGGCCCCGCATTTGCTAAGGTCGGCCCTGCATGGTGGAACGGGTGTCCCGTTTGAAAGAGGGTTTAGTTTTGACTTCAATACGCACTGGAACTCGTACTTGGTTGTCTAACGATTGTGATCCTCAAGCTGTCTCCCAGCCACCAAAAATTGCAAGTTAATTAAAAGTCATGCGGAGCAATCAGTGGTCTAATTTTTACTTAAAATTCAATTTTAATTTAATGTAATTTTATGGTTTTGTGACAGACACGAAGTCCATAGTGTACAGACACACACAGTCTGCGCAATGCAGATTAAAGCACCAAATCGAATCTGATTGCTTGTGACTAGCATGCGTGATATGATTCTGCGTTGCGTAGAAAGAGCACGCTTCATCAGTGAGGGTCTAATCAGACTCTAATGAGTTGGTTCGCTTCGTAGGCCAGCCTTACTCTGTTGCTTTGAGTCGTAATCTCGGCCTTGGCTTCAAAAATCAACTGATCTCGTTCCTGATTTTGACTTCTCAAGTTTTGTTCAGTCTCAGCAGGCCCGTAACCAGCTTGGGATACCAGGTGGGGCAAAGAGTTTCCTGAGAAGAGCCCAATTTTTTAAAACTATATCCAATAGTTTTAAACTATGTCCAACATATTTTTCCAGGAGGGGAGGAAAAATTTTGCCAGGGGGATTCGCCCCCCCTGCGTCCCATCTGATTACGGGCCTGAGTCTCAGTAGCTGCTTGGACCTCGCCGAATTGATTAGTTATAACCTTTTTCAACCACGGATATTCTCGACATGGCCATAGTGCTGCTGTGATGCAAGAAAATAATTCAACATTGCAATGCGTATGTTGAAATTGCTCTTACATTTAAGTCTTTTGAAGGCAGAGCGCAGGCGCCTTGACGTTATGGAGTGAGCGATATTTAACAAAAAAGTACCTCAAACATGCTATATGGCTTCAATGGTAAGGGTTTTAAACGTCAAAATGCAGCCAAGGGTTATTCACCAAAGGTTGAAAAAATTCTTAAAATATCCGAAAAGCGTGATTGCGGTTGGGAAAAACTCACCGGTCACGAGGGTTTTCATCAGAGCAACATGTTTACCTTATATAGAAGAAACAGCTCTCACCGTCAGCGTTACCAGCTGTGAAGCTTCCCTTGTGCTTTTACAGTAGCAGCCTCACAATAAAGCCAAACAGTAGTGAACTGTGATTACCCTGAGTCCAGTTAGAAACGGTTGCAATGGCTATGGCCACGACAAAATCCTTGAAGTTAACACACTTGAAGACTGAGGCCGAAAATTTCGTGGAAACGACGAATCGTTTCTTAAGTGGTTGCGCACAGTGCCCTTTAACAATAAACAATTGAAGTGGCCATTATCTTTAGCTGCAAATTTTCTGGAATTGTTTCTTCTACAAAAAACAAACTTGCATCTGTGCGCAGATAGAAGGCAAGCGAGACCCAAAAAAGGAAGGCGAAGCAAAGGAGTGGATCGAAAAGATTAGTGGCGTTGAGTTTGATTCATCAAAGTCGTTTGAAGCAAACTTGAAGGACGGTCAGATATTATGTAGGTATGCACAATTCACTTCTTCGTATCATTTTCGGATAACTGGCATTGATCTATAATATTTTTGTTCATTGCTAAATTCCGTCATGGTGAATTCTTTCGACTGGACTATTGTAATATTATTAATCTCCAAATATTGCCCAAAAAATTAAAAAAGGTATCTCAGTTGCTTGACATTTTTTCAACACTTCGCTATCCTATAAAATGCATCAGAACACGGAGAACATATCAAAGTTTATTTGTGAGGCTCAAAGTTTACAAAATTCCTTGCAACAAAAACCTTTGCAGTATTTGTTCTTTGTATGCAACAGGCCCACAACCAGGGGATGGCAACCGGGAAAGTGTCCCCCGAAATTTTCAAAAACTTGCTTAGTTGTTAAGTACAACAACAAATTACAATCATTTGCCCTCCAGAATATAGAAAAAAGCAAGTTACAATCGTTTTTCTCCCTCCCCCAAAACTGTCAGCTGGTTGCGGCCTTGGTATGCAGCAACAACAAATAATCTTTGCATGCACACTGCTAAATATCAAACTGCCTCACACTTAAACCTTATACAGGGATTAAGAGCTTACATTTGAAAACAATATTGACGAATTTCAATGCGGCGCAGGCTTTATTGAAAATTTTAACCCAAACCATCGGAAAATCAGCGTACAGTTATTTCTTTGCTAATAAACGCTTCGTAAATTTAGTTTCGTCACAGAGACTTGTCTTTTGCTTACATTGAATTTTTTCTCATTCTCAAAAAAAACTAGCCAAGTTTATTTGTTGCTACCAAAATTCTACTATAATTTAAATATTTTTTTCAGGCTCATCAACGTTTTGCAGCCAAAGAGCGTCAAAAGCATTTCGGACAGTACCATGCCATTCAAACAGGTAAGGTTGTTTTTTTGGCCTAATTCATATTAAAAGGACAATCACGTTTAGATTCATTGTTTCATTCTTCATTTCTATTTTATGTCTTTTACTTGTCAACAACACGTCGGAAAAATTTTAGAACAGCCAACATATTGTCTCTACAGATGGAAAACGTCAACAACTTTTTGAAAGGCATTGAGAAGTACGGAGTCCCTGTCGGAGATCTTTTCCAAACTGTTGACCTTTATGAAGCATCTAACATCCCTGCAGTGACCGCTACTCTCTTTGCTCTCGGACGAATAGTGAGTTATTTAGGCTAAATCATTTGAAAGTATACACAGAGGAAATCAGTCAAGGATTTACTTATCAATACTCCTGCGCAATACATTTTTGAACTCCCGGACTTAACATTTATAGCAGCTTAAGCAAATTCCGCAACTGTTTAAACTTTTACACCTTTCAGTCGATGTACTTCACAGACCATCTGCTTGTTTAATTTGCTGCGTATAGGCTATGTGTTAATGTTAATTTGTTAGCCGCATGTTCCGCTTTGATTATTTCCAAAGCTGGAAATAATCTGCAAGTTGATTATTTTCAAACAGACAGCAAAAGAGTAATTAAAGACTTGTATTTCCACAAATTGCTTCCTGTAATGGTATTGTCAAGGTCTCCCATCTACTTTTTACCGTTCCAAAGCGCCTGGTGACTGACATCAGTTTCGAATGCAACACATGAAGACATCCAGTGACCGATTTCTAAGAACCAGACCTGCCACTATATATTCGTTGGCCGCAATAGAGGCATGCACAAGAAATCAAGCAGCCCACATTTTGCGTTTGTTTTTTTCAAGTTAGTCATTGTCCAAATCAAGAAAAAATCAAAACCCTTGATGGTGCACTGCATTTTGAAAGTGATAGTATAAGCGCAACGAGGGGAATTTTATAATGAAGGTCCGTGGTCCATTCTAGGCCTACCACCTGTATTTTGGTTGATTTAATCGTGTGATGTCATAGGTGATCATTCAACCTCTGCAGGACCTTTTGTTCTAATAAGATGGAAATGCGGAAACTCACCAGCAATCGGTGTGATTTTTCTAGCAGTATTTTTACATTTTTGTCAGTGCCACAAGTACCAAAAGATAAATGGTTCTCCACAGGCCCGCAACCAGAGGGAGGCAATCGGGCAATTGCCCCCCGAAATTTTCAAAAACGTCTGTATTTGTTATGTACAGCAACATGTTTACATCATTTTGCCCCCCCCCCCGAAAAGCTCAGTTGGTTGCGGCCCTGGTTCTCCATGAACCAAACCTGCGACAGCAAATCTCGTTACAAGACTGATATCACTTGTTAACTAATGCCGGTTTTGAAAACCAAGCAACATTCCAAAAAGGTTCTCAACATATTCGTCCGTAAGACTTTGTATCCTTAGACTCTCGAGCCATTTTCTTAAAAGTAATATGCAGTTGGAACTGGGCAAAATTTTGAAGTTTTACTGCGCACGCAACCATCTAGAACTTCCTCACAGCAAAAAGACGGTTCATTAATTTGTCACAGAGATGTAGGTATCAGGATAAGCTTGTCTTATCGATACGGTCAGGCGCTCAGGAAAATTTTGAAAATGTTGTACTTTATAACAAAAAAGTTAAAATGCAGCAGTGGGCATCCCTTGTATCTTGGAACCTCACAGAAAAATAGTGGGGTCTGGACTCCAGCTGACACCCCTTCTCGGCCGGCCATGAAATGATGAAAAATATCGTAATTTTCTCTGTGTTTGTTGAATGACGTTACAGTTGGGGTGCTGTTAAAGTGTTTTGCTCCTCTCAATGTTGGTCGTGTGCAAACACCGATTCTGTAACGCGCTACAGTATGGCTAACCATTTTTTGTGTTCTTGTGTTGCATGATTGCGTCTGTGATATGGACCCGAATCTGCAATAAAAACCATTATTATTAACATTATTATTATTATTATAAAAATGACCACAATAGCCACTAAGACTGAGTGGAAAAGTATGTGAAACCAGTGTTCTACTGCCATTGTTCAAACAGGAAAACTTTGCATGTCAATCCGTACACTGGATTTCAGACAAATCGTCCCTTGAGGGATTACGTATCTAAAATGTTGTTCCAAAAATTCTTACAAAAATTTTGACAACAACAGAAAACCAAGATGGGAACAAGAGAGCAACCTGTAGCATTGATTTGTTGACACAGTGTAGAAGCAACAGATTACAAATAAGGTTGACACAAGCGTGAGTGGTCTGAAGGAGGCTACTTTCAAAGCATGTGGAGAAGAAAGACAGGAGAACGCGGTTTCGTGTTCGGATAGCATCGACTTTACTTATATCAAAAATACTACGCGCTTTTCTTTTGCTACCTAGGTAGGCAGCTTTTAATTTTGTTATACGACGTCCGCATGCTTTCTCAGTGCTACACAAAAGAAGAATTCGACGAGAGCTCCGACAAATACAAGGGTTGGCCCACGCTCGGACCAAAACCATCGCATGAGAACAAGCGAGAGTTTAACGAGCAGACCTTGGCGGAGGGAAAGAAAATCATCGGGATTCAAGCTGGAACAAACAAGCTGGCCAGTCAATCGGGACAGTCGTTCGGCGTTCGACGTCAAGTCAGCTAACCGCCTAGAATTGTTAATGTCAACGCAAGATCACACATTGCTTCTTATTTTCCTCAGATAGTTTCTTTTTTCACTGGTGACAAGTACTGGACAATAACAATCGTTAATAGCATAGACATTGTGAACTTGCTATGTGAAAATTCCATATGATTCTTTTCGATTCGCAACTGAATAAACGAAAAACCGAGGATGTTTTTTGTCAGCTTTATGTGATGCTCAAACGCCTTCACTTGCAAAAAAACTAGAGATTTTACTGTATATAGTGACAGTGGCGTGGGAGCATAGTCTTCCATTCATGGCTATCTCTGAAAATCCCGCCCCTTGTAGAAAACTGCAATCTGGTGATATCAGTTAAATATAGAGAAATGTTTTTAACCACAAAACTATTTTGACTTAGTTCCCCAATGTAAAAATTGAGAAGTACAATAAACGAACAAATTCGAAAATCACTATAGAGATGTTCACAAAATCGAGATATGAACGCAATGTCTCACAAGCTTTCATTGTGTGTGATGCCATGCTTCGCTAAATGCCATGCCGTGGTTGAGTACAGCGAGTATACTTAGAGTAACGCTAACTACTGGGTGGCGAATTTCTTTCAGGGGAGCCGCGAAACATTAAAAAACACTACATGGCATTTTACCATTTTCCGGCATTTGACTAGAACGTATCTTGAAAATCAGCCGATTTTCTATTGATATTCTCAAATTTCAGTTTCACATCTCAATTCTTTTCGATGTCGTTTTCCCGCATAGAAGCCCCCACAAAACGTTGTCAGCAAATGTGAGTCGCAAGCTGAAAATGGTTGGGAAGTAGTATGGTTAAAGTGTTTTTACAACAGCGAGTGGTACCACAGCTAACGAACTCCGTGCCTTCGCTTGGAAATCGCCTGCATGACATCATGTCTTTCTTAATATTGTGCAGCAATAACAGGAAACCTCAATTCACCCTTACCAGGGTTTTTTAAGGAAAATGTTAAGTACCCGGTATAGACCTGTAGGAACCCGATTTCTCTCATTCTAGGGACCCGATGACAATTTTCGCTGATTTTAGGGACCCGATTTTCAATTCTAGGGACCCGAATCGGGTCCCTAAAACGCCTTAAAAAAACCTGCCCTTACTATCTTCGCCATTGTGCGTCATATCTACCTAGACAGGTTTCTTTAAGGAAAATGTTAGGTACCCGGTATGGACCTGTAGGCAGGGCCGTCGCCAGCGGGGGGCCAGTGGTGCCCGGCCTCCCCATTTGAAATCTGTGCCCCCCCATTTCACGTTTGGCCCCCTGGTTGCTGCATATATCCAATACAGCATTTTAAAAATGTGGCCCCCCTTCTGGTTCTTGGACCATTCTTCTGGTTTTTGGCCCCCCTGCTGCTAAATCCTGGCGACGGGCCTGCCTGTAGGGACCCGATGATAATTTTCTCTGATTCTAGGGACCCGAATCGGGTCCCTAAAACACCTTAAAAAACCTGAATTAGGAGCACAGTTTGCCGACGGCGAAACCTTAGTTGTTCATAATTGGAAAAGCTTGAAGTTCGATGGCCGACTGACTGCAAAGGACGACTAGATTTCGCCGCATCCTGGAATTGGCTCAGAGCCATAGTAACCACCGGGATCCTACGACACTGCTAGCGGTTTAATAAAATATGCAAATTAAAACAGGTTATGTTGGTTTTGCCTTGAGCTCAAGAGAGAATGAATGATGTAAATCGGTGTATTCGAGGAAGCATAGGTCGAGCCAATCGCGTAGCGTTGGTAGAAGGGCTCGATGCCCAGGGCACCGGCACCAAGTTTGAGGTGAACACAAAAGTAGAAACTCAACGCTCACTGCGACGTTTTGCGCAGTTACTTCCTTCGAACTACTTTTTCTTCCTTGAAAAAAATTTTCTTGAATAACTGTGCAAAAAAATTTTTGTCGTAAGTGCTCTTACAGTATCAGTCAACATTTCGTTGCACATATACAGCCTAACCGCGATGCTGCTAACACGTTCATAACCATTATATCTTTTCAGAGGGTGAAACAAAAGTATGGTGGCCCGGTTACAGCATGTTAAAATTTGTTATTTAAAAAATTCACTGTAAATTCTTTTCACGAAAAAATTTTGTAATAAAAGTAGGCCTACTTTTTCAAACGAATGGAAAAAAATTTTGACCAAAATTTTGTAAAAAATGCACTTCAAATTAAAAATTATTTTGAAATGAACAAAATAAAACGAAAATATTTTTCGTTGCTAAGCCCACGTCTCGAAATACTTTATGTTTTTAAAGAAACCTGTAATAGTTCGGCAGGTTCCACTCCAAGACGGGACCAGGTCTGATCGGAAACGTAATCGCTCCACTTTTGCTTGGCCGGCATTTGGGTTACTCTTCCCTTGGTGTAACAAACAACATGACTCACCTTGCCAACCTCTCTTGGGGCATTCTGGTCACGTGGCCAAACCATCGCAACTGGCATCTCTCTATTAACAAAAATGGTTCGACATTCAGGGCTTTACGAATTTTTAAGATGCGCTCTTATTTTTGAAATACTCTCTCCACCTGCCACGTATGACTTCCACATTGTTGAGTAGGCCACCGTTTTGGTCCGTGATGGATTTCATAGTACTGCATCTTGTGCCACGTAGACGTTGCATGGGTAGTGTGCCACAACATATAGCTGAAAATTTGGAAAAAATCTCTGAAAATCTGGGCAAAATCACTGAAAATCCGGGCAAAAATGGCGCCCAACGTTGTTTGACTTCACAAAATGGCGCTTAACGGTTGCAGAAAAACACGTAAAGACTTTATTTTAGAGGTCACACAAAAAATGTCTTCATGATCTTTGTGGAAGAAAATTTGTGGGCAAAACGTGCACAAAAACTTTTCCGGCAAGTTTGGGGAAGTTCGGGAAAAACCCTTTGCACTCCCGAAAATTTGCCTGCTCCTACACCTGCAGTGAGCAACCATTGTCCTAAGAAGTCTTGGTACCAGCAGGTGGTCTTGTGCAAATTTCTGTGTTGAAAGTGTTCATGCGTTGTTGCAGTACAGTTACAGGACAACTTTCTGTTATCATTTAGGCTTGCATCACCATGTTTAGTGATCACATGCTTCCACCAGTGACGGGGTCTCGAGACGATTCTCGAAACCCATATTTGCGAGCCTAGGTCTGGAAGGTTTCAGGCCTTGTGTCGGTATCAAAAGCTACAGGTTTGGTCACAAGGCTTGTCTTGAGACTATGAATACTAGAACGATATGACTGAATAAAACTTTTGTAATTCAACGTGTTTATTGTCTGATGCATGTGTATCTACAGGTGTGCATCAGCCAAAAGAGGTAGGAAAAATTCCAGCAATTCGTAAAATTTTGAACTTCGAAGCGGTGATGACATTTTGAAAATTTTTATGAAAAATTCTGCAAAATCCACAAATTTTCAAGTCTGGGATATTTTGATAAGTCTCGGTTTCGACTAGCCTGCCCTACTACCTTCCACACACAAACGTCGTTATGCAATGTACACGTTGCACAAACTCATGGTATACCGTACAGTTGAGTTTGGGGTGTATACCTGTATGGAGACACATGCAGAGCTCTGCATCTTCAGCATGACCTGATTTCCTCCCAGAGGAATAAACTTATCAACACAGCTTCTCCCGGTGGAATCCACTTAGCAACAAAGCCTGCCAGCTGGAGCTTAGGAGTATCCCCACCCCGCCCATACATCACTGACTCAACGCCCGAGTTAAAGAACTTTCACCCGTCGCTCCGTTCCAGAGTTAGAGGCACGACGCTTAGTGATGAGATGTCAACAATATGCTGACAACAAACACCTCACGGTTGTCAACAACTACTGCTGATTCCATACCATGCATGGTGCAGCCAAGCCAGGTCAGAGGTGCAACCATGAAAAGTGGTGCTACAACTGTCTCTGGGTCAAAAGAACTTAAAGCACGACAAAAAGTACAAGCCTTCGGTAAAGATGAATCACAACGATCGCAGCGTTTCGTAACCTTTCTGTTGGTATGAGACGACACTGCCTCGAACAGTGCAATTGACCCTGACTACTGCGTAATACGCGCAAAACCAATAAGTAGAACATTAACAACGATGCACTAGTGACAATTTTCCGTAAGCTGCTGCTGGGGTCAATACGATGGGCAGCCAGTCAACTCCAAGCAAGGGTATATTTAAACGAACAACTAATGCAACCAATGAGAATATGACACCTTTCAACAAACTATTGTTGAAGGCGAGTCGTTACAAAACAATGAAAAATTTAATGTTTCTACAAACCGCAGCTGTTGATTTCCAGCAAGCAGCCATGTAAAATAATCAATCTTTTAATCTTAAATAAAGATCCTTCAGTCCGGGCACGTTTTCAGAAGAGCAGTGTCGTCATCCAATCCTCCCAGTGATTATTTCACAGTAGGAGTTAGCAGGGTTGCCACATAGCAAAAAAAACTGTAGCCCAATTCACTTCAAAAAATAGTTCCCGGAAATGGTTGCATCTTTACTGAACATTAATTTTTTCACTAGAAATCAGTCGTTTACAGCTTTTTTATCTTTCACCTTGCATTTTACCAAAAAGCGTGCAAGTTTCCAACATTTTGCAACTACAGTAGAACTCGTCTACTTCGTCACTTTTTCGTCGGTCCCGGCAGAATTCTTATCTTTTGTGTACATTTCTGTTCGTTTAATTCGCCATCGTCTAATTCGTCAATTTGCTTAATTCGTCACCTATTTCTGTCCCTTGGAAGCGTTTTGTTCGGCTAATACGTCATTTGCAGTTCCTCTTTTGATGTCTAAGCAGCTAGTACGTGAGGGAATTAAAAAAAGTAAGGATCGTTATCTAAGAATCATTGCACCTCACAATTTGTTTATCGAATTTATACACGAGGTGGGAAGCGCGACCCGACTCCCAATTGAGAGAAAGTGGAATGTCTTTGCAGCTTGTTAAAGATTCAAAAGGTGCTAGATTAAATGGAGTCCAGACAGAGTACAGGAATTAATTGTTGTATTCAACCATAACGTCATAAATTTGTATTTTACTGCAAATAAGAGCACTATGTGTACAAGTTACTATGATGAAGTATACGAGCTTCTATGATAGAGTTTTAACCTGTTCGCCTAATTCGTCACTTTTTTCTAATTCCCTTGAGGTGACGAATTAAGCAAATTCCTACTGTATCTGTAAATAATCAGTTTCAATATTTTCCAAACATATTTAATATGAAGTGTTTAATACCATGCTTCTTTCAAAACTATCACACTTTCATTTGTCACGAATTTTCAAAACATCAACAACCTTAAAAATAGTAACCCTGCATGTGAATATGTAAGCATATACCATCGCCAAAATAAGATATTTGTAGCCAAATGCTTTCATAATTCGCCAGATTTCCGGAATCTGGTGATAAATTTGCCACTATGGCAACCCTGGGAGTTAGATTCGATGCTCACGGGTGCTGCCCGAGGCCGAAAAGGTAGCGTGTGTACAAGTGATTAAGAATAAATGTTTCTGAGCAAAGTATGCACGAACACAGTCACCACCAATAAAACTGACTTGAAACGTTTTTATATATATATATATAACACTACTGATGTTTTAGCAGCTTACGATACACAACTTCAGAAATTTCTTTCAAAAAAAGTATTGATCCACAGTGCGACGTGCATAGGCGTTGGAAGCGACAGATAACAATTCGAAAAAGTAAAAATCAGCACAAGACGTTGTTCCATGTTGCAATCAAGCAATCGTTCTCAGTTGTACGGAGCAGGGCAGAGATCGAACGACGGACATTTCCATATCGCATGCCGGACAGGTGGCGCGCTCATCTAACGCGAGGGCAACAGCCGCGCAGTAGTAGCAGTAAGTGTGCCGCTCGCATGCAGCTATGCATGGAGAGCATGGCGTGTGCTCGCAGAAGGCGCACATGCTGCGGTCGGGAGGGTCGTCTGCAACACATTGTCGCTAAGCTTTGGGTAACGGAAGGCACGGATGCTTTCATAAAAACTACTGACCGTACCTCTGTTTTGGTGGGCGTCGGAAAGAGTTTTTCCAGGGGGGGGGGGCAAAATGGTTGGAATTTATTTTTTACCGCCCGAAACCAAAAACACAACTTTTTTGCTGAATTTTTAAAATCCAGTGAAAGCCAAGGCCCCTCTTTCCGACGCCCATACCTGTTTTAGTTGCGCGAAATCTCAGTAGCGTCGACAAAAACTTTTTGTCGGAAAATATGTCCACAAATGGGATCTGCTTTCTTTGTGTTTTGGTTCAAATTTGCACAATCTGTATTCATGCAACTACGCTCCACACAGGTGAAGCGTCTGAATCCATCAGCAATTTTTTATAGGAACTCGATTTCACGGAAGAATACGTATCGTCGACGAAAAGTGGCTGGATTCAAACCCGTCGTATATGCGGAGACCAGCTACTTGCACACAGATATGTGCAAAATTGAATCATCCCAAAAAGAAAGCAGAGCCCTGTCGGCTGATTCCTCGAAAGCTTAACAGCAAACCTAAAACTTTCAATTGTCAGCTACATACTTATCAATGAGCGTTGACTTCATCCGTCAAATAGGCTGGTAGCGCACTGCACCAAAGATGCCACTCATAAGTTCCGCCCATTAAATGCTTAAGTACACAACGGAAGAAAAATTAAACTAGGATCAAAGACAGTCCTTTGCCCTGGAGAATGCACCAGGCTAAGGTTACCTTGACCAGACGCCAAACTCTTGGACTGGGAGATAAATTTTCGCACTTTGCACCACATTTTGTTGAAGTTCACCAGCGAAGCGAGGTACATCGCCGAGTTCGCGTAACCATGCCACAAAATCTCGCGCTCCATGAAGTCGAAGGTGATGGAACGTTCGAACGTTTGTTCGGAGAATACTGTCCGAACACCTGGTGCGAAAACAACGCAAGATATCCTCGAGAGCAGATGAACGGCAAGGTTAAGTTAGCTTCAGCTCACCCAGCAGCCGTTCTGTTAAGGTCGG
>Ga0210059_1006857_pt1 | contig 18194 bp, 8 predicted proteins | sample Ectturendosymbi2_FD_188042 | JGI IMG/M metagenome (GOLD analysis project Ga0210059, IMG submission 188042) | Ecteinascidia turbinata endosymbiont from Florida, USA - Sample 2 (SPAdes) (version 2) | ecosystem: Host-associated > Tunicates > Ascidians > Unclassified | place: Key West, Florida... | reverse complement strand
AACACACCTTGACTGCTGTGACAGCAGTTGATATACAAATAAACACAGTAGTAATTCCTTTGCTGCACCGCAATGGGACACACATCGGTACCAGTTTACGGCCGAATAATGGCCGGTCACGTTTTGTACGTTTACGCCCATAATATTATTTGAATTTAGGCAAACTCGAACCATTCACTGGTTGAGAGTTACGGGGTTTTTCGGTTCTTTGTTAAGTACCAGTTGTACGATCAGTACACTCGTTTGATGAATGGCTTTAGTGGCGATGTGTTCGACATTGCTTCTCGTTGGTAACGAAGAGGCGAACACTTCTGTTGTTCTTCGCTTTGCAAGTGACTGTTATTCCTCAATTGTCGAACGATAAAATTGCAGCATCAGTTGTTTTTGCTCATTTTTTGCAATTTCCTTTCTTCATGATCCTTCATGGACCTGTACACTCGCTTTGTCGTGCCATGACGACAAGAACTCAACTGTCTTGACTTCCTCATCTCTTCACAAAAGCAGGTGAAACTCGCCATGCGGAAGCGTCGAATCGAGATGACTCAGACGAATGCAAATCCGGTTTGCTGCTTCACAGCCTGAATTCCAACCTCCGTAGTTGCCAGTACTCATAATTTGTTGGAGGGCAGGTGCGCGACTTGTCTAGACCAGATGTGCGGAATTTCAACCGAATTGATTACCAGAGAAGTTTTGTTAAGGAGAGACCTGTTGTATTTGTGAAGACCTATGCTCTACTACAGCAGTGGTTATCAACCTGTGCTACGTGAGCAGCTTCCACGTCATTTGTGAAGTTGGTGTGAAGGAATTTTTCTGTAATTTTAAATCAACCTATAAGTCAATGTAACCTAGAGTTAATTAAGTTAAAAAGCTGTTGTTTTGAACTAAATTACTAAAGTGAACCTCCATTGCAGGCCATGCGTTTGTTAAATTTATTGATGCAACGAAGAATTAGAAAATTTTTTTGAGTAAAAGGTTCGGCGTTTTTTTGTTCACCTTCGTCTCATTGGTGGAAAGGATTTCAACAGAGTTCTTCCTTGTTTTTGCAACTAGTTTTGGTAAGGCTGTTGCTGTGGCTGTCAGGTTCATTGGTTAATTTTTTCAGTTGTATGTATTTTTCGATCTAATTGTGATTTACATCATTGAAGCAACTTGTCGAGAAGAAACAGTTGCTTCCCTTAAATTGAACTGTTCCTTTTCTGATAATTGATTTGCATGTTTTGATACCAAAAGCATATTCCACTAAAGTAAGTTCTAAAACAGGTGTTGCGCGATCAGGTTGAAAAGCATTGCTTCTACAGTAAGTGAGCTGGGAATGCTTGCTGGTAAGGTAGTCTTGATCGACTGGAAACATTGATGCGTGATCTCTGTTGATACATCTCTGGTCAAGACTTGCTCTAATCAAAGTTGTTGGAGATCAGTTCTGTTTGACCTCTTTCAGAATGCAATTACCGGAGTCAGAAGTTCGTCCCCATCAAAAAAATACAGGAATTAGAAGTTTCCACCAATCTCAACGCATAGTCATTGTTTACTCATTTAACAGAAGCATATTTCTGTAACATCCTGTTTTGGTTTTGGAGTGGACGCGTTTCACTTTCGAACTGCCGTCTGTAGAGTTAGACACTGAACACTCTCACCTCCAGCTTTTAGGTTCTGAATTGCTTTATGGCTTTTGTTTCTTGTATTTAATATCGACTGCGCTGCTCTTTACGCGCCTAAAGAACGTGTGACCACTACACCCCCACCCCCCGCGCACAAACAGGGATTCGCGACACAAGTGCGTGGTTTGAATCTCGAAGCTCATGATCATAACGTGGACAATGACTTTGGTTTTGCTGGAGCGTTTTCGACCGTTTTTCGACCAATCGATATGATTGGCTGCCTGCCTGAGGCGTGACATGCATAACGCGTTCGACCGTGTCCGATTCACAGCCTCTGCGGAATACCATTTTTTGTCGCTGAGACGTTTCCGTCATATCTCCGAAATAGCTTGAAAGCATCCGTAATTTTTTCCTTTTCGGGTATTTTTGTGACTGAAAAAAGGCTATATATGACGAAATGGACTTTACTGTTTTGGTCATTTAACAAAAAAACGTTAAATGACCGAAAAAACAGGCTGCGGACATGTTGTGCCAATCGCATGAATTTTCAAGATTGTCGGATTAAAAAAAAAAAAAAAAAAAAAAAAGTTATCGAACAATCCATAAACAAGGGTTGCAAAAAATGTTTGTTCCCCCCGCGCAAAAGCAAGCAGAATCACATCTGACATGGAAGTTAGGGGGTTTGGCGCGTGTTGTCACTGTTATTCTTCCGTTGTTCTTCGTTTTTCAGGGATTTTGCCCATATTTTAAGAGATTTTGCCCGGATTTTCGACAAATCAAAACTTTTGCGGGCGCGCTTGTACCCCTCTGCACTCTCACATTCAACATCACTCGGTACTTGGAAGGAAAGAGAAGTCTCTCTCATATATCTCATGGTTTTCTCTCAATACTGTGCTACTTTGGGAGGCCAAATCGTGCCGCCCATAGTAGCAAATAAGCAGGGCCGGATTTAACTGATGCGAGGCCCTAGGCTAATCCACTTGCGAGGACCCTTCACCCATTGCTGCGAGAAAAAAAAATGGAAAGCGTCAATCAATTTGCGAAAATCCGAAAATTATGCTCTGAAAGTACGGTCAGTAAAAAATCTAAATCATTACTAGAGTGCCCACGATCACTGCGCTTGTTGCTGCCTCCGACGCAAAAGCGTTAAATTGCACGTAATTCTTGAAATCCTACTTGGCTGGCGGGAACAGGATTATTAACTGCCACATGCAAACCAACCGAAATCGCCATAATTGAAATATTTGACAAAACACATGGCCTACGTTTTTTATAAGAATCACATCTGTTTTTTTTATCTGTGTTCAAAAAAAAAACAAACACACTGCACCTATATAGTAAGTGTGGCGGCATAAAGACTTTAGAGCACAACAACGTGAGGACCACGTTACAACTCGCTTACCACGGCTGTAAAAATCTCACACACACCAGCAACAGGGCCGGCCCTAGCAGATGCGGGGCCCAATGCCAGACCTGGGTGCGGGGCCCCCTGAGCATTGATTTATGACGTCATCGTGTTCAGTCAACCGTGTTACGATCGTGGTAGAGGGCAAATATGCAGTACAGCACTAACACGAGAATTGAGCACGTTTGCTAACGTTCGAGAGGAAATTTGCTAGTTCTGAAGAGAGCGTTCTTTGTTAACAATGAAGTTTATATGGCGTTTCTACTGAATTCTCAAGCACAAGGTGTATCTGGCAAAAATTAATAATCTACTCAAACACCATGGCGCGGGGCCCGCTGAGGCGCGGGGCCCAATGCAGCTGCATCGGCTTAAGGCCGGCCCTGACCACCAAAACACGTTACGATAAACGTACCCAAATGGTTGTAACTGGTAGGTTCACGATTCACGTGTTTCTTACTGTACTTTTTCAGACTGTTAAGAGTCGAACGCAACTAAACTGTCGGGTAAAAAGATGTGAGGTTTGAAAACCAGAACCGTCGGCAGAAAGCCTTGAATAAGGAATTTAAATTTGCGTAAGGGGAATTGACATTCTGAAAATTTGATAAAATCTTCACTGATTTATAGTGTATCATATATAAATTTGGCAGAGCTGAGCTCACCAGTTCCCACCGTGGCGACTGGGCTGGTTTAAATTTCGCTTATGCTGTCATTATTGAAATACGTATAAAGAAATAAAAAGCTACAATCATCGAATCAACCAAGGCTGAACATAACACAGTAAACAGTTGAAAAGGTTTTGTCCTGCCTTCTTCGTAACAAAATTATCTAAGACTTCATTACAATTTGTTTGCCTAAGTTTGTCACTTTTAATGTACCGAATGCTTAGTGTGGACAACCTCTCCTGGACACATTGCGACCCTTTAATTCAGTGGTTCCCAAACTGGGGGTAATTTACGATTCTTCGGATGGTAACGCGGAACCAAAACCACAATGTTGTTCTGTATTATGAGCGATCACTGCGAAGTATTGAGAGTAATAAGACATAATCGCTGCCTTGATTTGGGGAACGGCTCGAACAAATTTGGGAACCACTGCTTTAATTCATTTTTAATTCTTTTGAATCTTGGAAAGTACCTTTCGCCTGAGCAGTTAGTGACCACCAAGCTAAGAAATAAGGCTTCGCGTGGTTGCATAAACCAAAAACCACTAATCTAAGGCATCAGACCCAAGCGCGCTTTTGTCATTTTTTTGCTGTTTCCGTGTCTCGTTGGGGAAGAGTTCTGCGGTTGCCAGTTGGCAAAATGGCTTTTGCTTGCTGTTCAAGTTCATCAAGATCTCTGATTTGCCTAGCATGGGAAGAGTACAAACTTGCGCAAATACTCAGTAACAATCTGATTTCTGAATGACTTCACTGAAGAAAATTCAAATGGAAAAGAATCACATCTAAAAATATCAATCGAGCTTTACGCGATACAAACGCTGACAAAACTACTGTATTGCTCAGTCACCTAAGAAACAACCATGGTTTTATTGTAGGATACTGCTGCTAGCCTACGCATAGTTCTTATCTGAAGTACAACCATGCTTTGACCAGGTGCAGTGACGTAACTAGAGGTTTGAGCCATTGGGAAACTTAGCTGAAGGGAGCCCACTGGCTAACACTCTGAAAATAGTTGAGAAACAAAAGCAAATACAGTATTGAACGGCTATACAAAAACCCGAAATCACCGGAAAACGCTCCGAAAAACGCAAAAAAACAACAATCTACTGAAACCAAAAGAATAGTACCGGTAAATACCAAAATACAAGCTAGGTAGGGTCCCGGTTTTTACATTTAGCTTGGCGGGGGGGCGGTTCGCACCCCTGCCACCCGTCAGTTATGTCACTGATCAGGTGCATTTCAAACATGAACAGCCACAAGTTCTTTTGATAGAGTCACACATAACAATCGGTACGATTCAGCAAACGCAGGACGCAGTCAGCGTGCTTTTGAGTATCTCGACACAATAGTTGGCATGCGGTTTGACCAACCGTCATATTGATATTCATGGAAGCTCTTTGGAAAATCCCGGCGTTGTGACCGAGAAAGTTGAATAAAACTAAATTTCGTGAATAATATATAAGACATAACACTTTGAGGAAGTTTAATCTAAACCAGGGTCTCAAACTCAAATTGCTCCGTGGGCCACATGAGGACTTATAAGGTAACCCGCGGGCCGAATTATGACGCTAACGCAACAATAGCGGTGTGGGAATTTACTTATTACTTGCGTCGTTTCGTACTCTCCTTTTGCATTGTGCCTCAAGCTGTTTGCGCGTCAATCTGGTCGCTGGTTTCACGCTCGTACCAAATCTTGTACACCGACCAGTCCGTGGTCTAGTGGTAAGTGCGTCCGCTTGGGTGCTGGTAGGTCGAGTGTTCGACTCTCGGCCAGGTCTTACCAAGACCTTGGAAATTGGTACTGTAGCCTTCTTACCAGGCGCACGGTGTACGGAAGCGCTGCAGGGAAAAAAAACAACCCGAGTGAAAATGAACCCAGAAATTGTACGACTCAGATCTGGCGCTACAAGACCATTGTAGTTATAAAGCGCCAACAACAAACCACCATATCAAACAAACACTTGTGCATTTGGGCGCTGATCGTTGTTGAGGTAGTTACTGTCGTGATTGTAAGTAGTGCTTTCAGTTTGTTTTTATAGAGCGGCGGATGTTTAGCTTATTAAAGACTAGCAAACGTGTCGAGTAATGTTTGCATCTGAAAGGCTGCTCTGTCACAAGCGGTACCTGAACTTAATTTTACATCTTATTTCCTGCGAAAGGTACAACAATTACAGGCTCTAGCTTTGCAGCCGGCTGTGTGAGGAATCTCCTGCCTGGCCCTGCTCCCATCTTCTTGCAATGATTCAAGCTTGTACTTATCATTCAGCAGTAATTGTAAAGCCACAGTAGTGACCCACACCAAGCGAATCGATCGCAATTTACTGCGTAAGGAAACTAGTTTCGTGTGTTACACATCTTCAGTCTTTGTTCAAATAGAGAATATTTGAGCGCGCATGAGCGATTTTGTTTTTGTGCTTTTTCTTTGTTTCTATTGATAGGAAAGAGGTGAAAATTTGTGTTCCACCATTTTTGGGGTCAAGGAATTCAAAAACGCAACTTTTAAACTGGTAAATGCTAAATAGGTCTAAATTAGATTTTAAAATATTTTTGGTCACTTACCACTTGGTGACGCCCCATGAATGCTGATGAGTAAAATAAAAATTTTTTTGAAAAAATGAGCTACATGGATGTATCAATTCAGTAAATATAAAGAAAATTAGGCCCCAGCTGGATGGAAGGTTGCCCTTAGCCTCTAAAATATTGCTTGCACAGGCTATTTTCCAATTGTTTTTTGACATTACAAGAAATAGACATGTCAGGATCAAGAGACTGCCAAAATGCAGTTTTCCTTGCTTGAAACAACATTAAATTTGGTTTAAAGAAAACATATAGGCTATGCAGTATACACATATATATTTTTTGCTGAAACGGGCTCTAGTCTAACACAGAATTTACCAGCAAACTGAAAAAATTTTGTCATCTTTGTTCCTTAAACAATCGTGTCTGGTAGTCTGGAAAGGTGGCTAGTGGCTGATATGCTGTGTTGCAAGTAATGGTTAAACTCTGAAATCAGGAATAAACGAATGTGAAAGCTTCCTTTCCAAGATATATTCTGAAAATAGTTTTAATTTATTGCATGCTATTATATCATTCTCCGATTGTTAAATGTCAACAGAAAGCAACAAACATGATGTGATGTAGAAAGGGGTAACTGTTACATCACATTGTACAACATTTGTTTGTGGTACTGTATGACATAACAATTACTTATCATGCATAATAAAATTTTGACAATTCAAAACTTTATTACATCACAACTAAAGTTAAGCATGCAAAATTAGTTTAATGGAGGTCAGGCAGTTGTTAGTTTTGTCAATCCAAGCAACTGATTTATTGTTGTTCCATTTGTCTTGTGGTAGATACCAGAAATATAAGTAAGCTCGTGAAAACATCTAAAACCTAAGGCAGATACTGGCATCACAAATATGTATACTTTCACAGGGTTTGCCTTTACAGAAAAGTAATTTATATTATTTGTTGAAATGCTAAGAACGAATGAGAAATGCTAGTTTGGAAAGCGAAAAAATTAATTATCAGTTAGTATTACAAGCTTTCAAAAGTGCATGCATAGTCTTGAATACAAAATTATTGTATGTCAAATTATTTAAATACCCTGGATTACTATCATTCGATTTTTGTCACGTTAATACTGACGTCGGGTGTGCCAGGCCCGGTTTTCAAAAATAAAAAAATATACTTTCCTTCAACTGCAGTTCATCACAAAAACTACACTGAAAATATAAGTCTCACTGAGCAGTTTGAGCACTAACAAAGTTACTTTACTCAAATATCATACGATTTTTGATGAAAAGTAAGTAGGCTAAATATAGCGAAGGGTCATATATGCCTGAACTGAATTACTCAAAAAAAGCTATGGGCGTGAAGAACTTCTTTTGTATACTGCTAAAAAGACCGCAGAGGCATGCGTTGAGTGAGTTTCAGCTCTTTGCAGCCACCTGGCGCTTTTCCCCCTTTAACCATAACGTGGGTTTAGCTCACCCATGCCACGTCACACTAATACTTTCGTCGGGTCAGCCAGACCCGAACTCACTCCCTGTGCAAAATCGAAAAGAGCGAGGATCACCGCAAGCTCACCTATTTACAAGTCACACGAAAACATGAAGCTGCTGAAGAGTTGAAAGCGCGCCGACGCGCGCTTACGTAGTTTCACGTGAGTGACCTCATTTGACCCGGGCCTGCCAGACCCACGATAGTATTCCAGGTATATGCGATTGTGGTTTGAAGATGAAGAGCCTTTGTCAATCAGCTAAACTTGAATGAAATGCTTGTTGTATAAAGGTAAAAATGTTAACATTGGAATTAAGGGTCTTTGTCCACCAAATGGACATAGGGTCTACGTCCATTCAGTGGACATAGACCAGTTTTGTTTTCAAACAGAATTCAGAAATTGGACTTAAACCCTATGCTGTTTTCTTAACCAAGCAAGATAGGGCAATGAACCCAAACATCTTTAACCTCTAATTTTGAAATAACATGCACTAAATATTTAAGAAAAGAACATTCGCCAAAGGTCTATGTCCACCAAAATGAAAATAAAAAACTTAGATATTTGTTATTTTGCCTTCAAAGGTCCATTCGAATAATCATTTCAACCAGCAGCAAATCAAATTTGCAAAAAAAGTTTAAAGCTTTCTTAACCCATTCAGTCCCGCGAAAGCCCCAAATCTTGCAGAGCTTTGCAATCCTATAACTCGCTAGGCGATTGTGCTAGAGAGCTATCCAAAACATCCACGGATACAGCAAGTCTTGTAGCCAAAATAGAAACAAAACGTTTTTCGATTTCGGTGGAGGGATTGCTGGAGTTGACGTCACAAAGAAGGCATGTTTTGGAAATGTTGGCCACCTTTGGCCGGCCCTGGGCCCCAACCCATTGACCCACTCTTTTGGCTCAAAGTTTTGTTGAAAACTAGATCAAAATCCGCGTCTATAGAGCCCTGGATTGACTTGCTAGCATAACTTTAGCCAAAATTACGGGTCAAAAACTCAGTTTTTGGCCTAATTCAGAACTTTTCAGAAAAGGCATAATTTGCCCTTTCAGGGCTAACTTTGACCAGCCATTACTCGGCAGCAGATTGAGCTAGAGAGCTGTTCAAACCCCGTAATGACTAGTGGCGTTGTGTAGTTTTGAATAAAAAAAGAAAAGTTTTAAATTTGGTTGGGGGTTTTGGGCCAATGGGATCATGACAGGGCAATGTTTGTTTGTTAATTATATGACGTCATCATCCGATCCCAAGCGCCAATATTTTGGCTCGCAGTATTGTTGGATTCTAGGGCGGAATACGTGTTTTAGAGCCCTTGATTGAGTTTCTAGCGTTTCTGGTTCAAAAGTTAGGCCAAAAAACAGCTAATTGGTAAGGGGCTTTTCTCAATGCTTTTTTGGGATTTCCCAAATTAAATTTAAGTTTTTTTGGCCCTAATCTTGGAACCAGTAACGCTAAAAACCCGTTCGGACCCTTCAAAGTCCCGAATAGTAACCAAAAACAGCTAAACTAAAAAAAAATTTTCTGTCATGTAAATGTCTCCTGCGGGTCTTCAAGGGAGGTCGGGCAAAAATGCTGATTTCAGCAAAAAATAACATAAACATCCTATCAATATATAAGCATTGAAAAAACAGACATCCTCAACTGAAACGTTTTTATTTTATTGCAAACTACATACTTTCACGAGTCTTTAGAGGATTTGAACAGCTCTTTAGCTCAATCTGACGGCGAGTTATTACCTGCGGGGAAATTCCCCCAAGAGTGACTCTTGAGGGAGCAAAATTTTGGTCAATTTGTTGTTTATGAGCCATAATTTTCGCTCCCGATATGATAGAAAGTCAATCAAAGGCTCTATAGACGTGGATTTTGACCTATTTTTCAACTAAACTTTGAGTCCAAAAATGGCCCATTGGGACGGCGCCCAGGATCAGGCAAAAATGGCCAAAATAACGCAAAAACACCCCTACTTGTGACGTTCCCCCCAGAAAAGCTCAAACCCAAAACGAAAAAATTATTTTTTCGATTTTGACTACAAGACTTGCTGAATCCGTAAAGGGTTTGAACAGCTCTCTAGCTCTATCGCCTGGCGAGTTATAAGATTGCAAGGCTCTACAAGAAAAGTGTCGCACGCGGGACTGAAGGGGTATCAAATCAAATTAGTTAAAGAAACCACCGTGTCCCACTAGATCAGTGTTTTACAATCTCTTTTGCTCATACCCTATCTAACCACCATTGAAATTCTGATTGCACTCCCATTTGTTTTAGTTAAATAGCTTAAAATGCTATCATCTGATTTAAACAAGCTTCCAAAGTTTATAGCATCCATGAAAAGGAATGAAATTAAATTTTAGAATTTGGACTGAGACCTCTAATAGCCTCAATGCCTCCCTCAAAAGAAAGTTGCTTCCTTATGAGGTGTAAGTCCCATGTTGGGAACCATTCCATGAGATATAAACAACATTTGACAAACTATTAATATAAGGTAAAACACTGCTGCATGCAGTGTTTTCAACTGTCAATGTTTGCCTGATTTCAACTTGCATGACTAAAAGATGCTTGTGCAAAAAATAGAGATCATTTTCGTAAACATTTGGATAAAATTATAGAGATGCAAGTGTATGTGAAAATCTCACAGGAAAGTCTGGAGATAAATGGGTTTTTACTGGGACACTGACGTAAAGCATTTATGAAACTGGTAATTTTCATTGGGAAGAGTTCAGACACGAATTTGCTCATGATATTGTGCATAAAGGCATAGATATTCATTCAAATCAGATATTACTGATTTAGATGGTAGCGATTTATATTATGACCCAACAACAGAGCAAGCAGCATATTCTTGTGTGAACGTAAATTGCTTTTTAGCAGAGTGTCAGGAGATACAATATATCTGGGCTTAGATGTCACATCAATATTTAAAAGCAACATTTCAAAAAGCTACTTATGCAGCAACCTGTTCCTAAACAGCTTGTTAGCTTTAACAGAAAATATTTATTTTAGTCGGGGTAATGAAAGGTTTACTCTGGAATATATGAGAAAAGTTTTTGATAGTGGTGTTCATTTCTGCAAGTATTCGTTGGAAATACAAGGAATTTAAAATATTTCAGGCCTCAAAATTCAGCAAGCTTGGCATAAAAGCCAGAAACCCTGCACTATTTCTGCAGCAAAAACAAAAAGTGACAGCCTTCAAAGTGGAAAAAACATCAAGAAACAAATTATGCATCAGGCTTACACATAGTTCTTTTGTCGACAACACTTAGAAATATGAAATAAATTTGTGACAGTTGCAGAATGAAATGCAATACAAAGTTTACAGATGAAGAAAAAAGCATAAATCAATTTTTGTTCACTGGAACATATATTTGCAACATTTTTAGGTCACTTTAACAAAAAAGCAAAGAACAGTGAAAAGAAACCATAACAAGAGAAAAATTAACTTCAAGGTACACTTTGCACATACATAATGCTAGTTTCATACAAAAATTTTTGTTGTAAGCTGTTTTTTTTGTCATAGAGCCAAATGTTTTTGAAATGGTCAAAAAATTTAAGTCATTTCAGTCAGAATGTCTGAAAATACAGGCTAATGAACACTGCTATGGTAAGTTTTAATACAACTGTGAGACAAATGGCCGAAATGTTTCAGTGACCAAAATGTCCCAGCAAAAAAAAAACAGGTTGTAAGTACCTTCATTTATTGGGAATACCCTTTGCCAAAATTGCTTTACATTGTACATATGTGTTCTTGCTCTCTATGCAATCAATAATGTCAGTTTATTACCCCCATACAGCCACATTTATGCTTGCAATCTTAAATTATATAGAGCAGTGCTTTTCAAACTTTTGAAAATCTGTCCGCACTCTTTTGTTCAACAAAAATTTCATTCGCACAACCAACTGGCGTTGCTGAAGAATAGCCGTACAATCGGATTAGACTCTTAAAAACGATGTAGACATTTTTAAATAACCAAAATAACGAGTTACTACTGCAAAATAATGAGCACAAAAATGTGTAAAGAACATCATCATTTTTTTCATTCAAAGTAAGCAATTATACTAATGGCTTGGCTGTTGCTGAATATTTCTTGCAATTTTAGATCAGTTTGGTACAAAGCCTTGCCCCAACGTTCTTCGCTTTAGGTCATGTGGTGTTCCACTAAGAAAACAACTCCTCTTTCCTGTCTTGATATCAATCAATTACCAGAGCACTAAACCCTTTTTCGGCCAAATAGGCGGTTGGATTCTGCACAAGAACTTCGAGCGTTTGGATTTCGAGGTCTTTGCGAGAACCATCGAGGGCTCTTACCCATAATTCAGCGTGTTTTCCACGGCTAAGAAAAGCTTGTTGGCATAGGTCGTTTTTTAGATTTGTGCCCCAATGCCCCGGTGGATGCTGTTTGCCGAAAAGACTCAAAATCTACAGCTTTGATTGTAATTCTGTAGCCTGTTGTTTGGGGAAGTAAGCTTCAAAATTATCAATCAGGCTGTGTATATGGGAGCTGGCTGTTTCGATTATACTCTGCTCCAGATTTTGTTTCTTCCCACTTTCACGTGGACATGATCGAATTTTTATAGGGTTTTCAAACTCATCGGGTTTTTGTTGCGGATTCCTTCTTTGAAATTTTGAATTGCATACTTTAACAATGTGATTTTGGAGGTCGCTTCGAATATGTCGATTCCACAACTTTAAAGAGTTTCTGGTGGTTATATATGTCAGCAGACAGTCTACTGCAGCAAGCCAAACAAATAGTGAAATACAAGAGCTTTGTGATCTTCTCGTCCATAAAACCACACAAGAAGTTCTTCCTATCGCAAATGCCACACTATCTCCACTAGCCCACTCTTTCACGAGAGAGCCACCGCACTTCAGAACGATAAACAAAATGCCCATCGCCTACAACTTCTGTGACAAGTTCATCAAACTCACAACTTTTCTTAGGGCAGTATTGCATTCACAATTTTGATCGAAACCAGGAAAAACACCAATCGAAACCAGGAAAAACACCAATCGAAACCAGGAAATAACACCGATCGAAACTCGGAAATAACACCAGCTAGTTGGTAATTTCTTCTTCATTGCCTAGCTTCTTGACCACTAATGCTTCGCGGTGAATGACACAGTGGATACTCACAAGCTCTGGTGCGACTTGCTTTATGAGCGCAACAACGTCATTTCGAATGCCGACCATAGCCCTGCACCGTCCATGGGAGCAGTTTTGCATTTCAACCACGTCACACCGTGTTCCGAAATTGCCAATTTTTCAAAGATACTGGCTGCAGTGGTGGATATGCCAGTAGGAATATAAAGCAGATGATCGGCCTAAAGATCGACGATGTCCAAGCGTTCCTTGTCAGGAAAGCGAACATATGCAATCAGTTGAGCTTGCCAATGTAACGGGGAATCATTGCCAAGGTCAGTCGTTTCATCGAATTGAATCCCGAAGCACGGCGCATCACGAAGATTGGCTAAAAGTACTTTTTTCAATGATCCAGTCACTAGTGAACGCATGGCCGCAATCAGCTGATATTTCCAGGTGGAGGCAAAATGTTTGTAACTTGTTGTTGTACCTAACAGCCAAACATGTTTTTGCAAACTTCGGGTGGTGCAATTGTCCGGTTGCCCCCTGGTTGTGGGCCTGGCCGCGCATCCCCTTTGCATGGAATATCGGACAATGGCAGTTTTTTTACTTCGGTCACAGCAAGTGGCGCAGCCAGAATGAGGCCGAAGAAGCCATGGTTTCCCCGAAACCAACTTGCTAAGATTTTTACTGGTGCTTTGGATCAATTTTCAATTGTTAGAAAGACGTCAGTGACTGCCCCTCCAGAACAAATTTCTTGGCTGCGCTGCAGGTCGCAGCCATTGGTTCCTCCATGAATTTCTCGTGCTACTATCTAAATGCAGGGTTTCACAATGCTTTCTGCCAGAGTAGATGACTCCCTTGTGGAGGACATAAGAACATGAGCTACTTTATTGATGACAATACAAGACGCTGATCCGATGGTTCCGCCATCAGTTGCTGAAATTGTCGCTGCTGTTCAACAAATCGTAGTGTTTTTCGTTTGAAGCATGAAGCCGACTTGTTTTTGTGTTCTGGATATTTTTTAAATGAGTGGTGCATTTACTATTTACCCTACTCAGGCTGCCTGGGATTAGGCAGGTAAAACTAAGCCGATGTTAACAACATTCGCCTAAAAAGATGATTTTTTGATTTCTGATTGAATGATTTCTGATAATGATTGAATGATTCCTGATTATTGGATGCTCATCATCGTGGCACTATAGTGTTTCTAGCACAAGACATCACTGCTGAGATCAACAGCGAGCTCATGGCTCAGTACACGCATTGAATAGCTACGCTGGTCTTGTGCAACTGGAGTGGCAACAAAAAACTTGATGTCATCTCAGCACATGCTTGTGCAGGCTAACAATGCATGTTTGCCCTGCAGTTGCACATCTTTTGTTTCCATGGTGACGTAACAACGGAACAAGCAGATAGAAAGTTTCGCTTCGGTAGTTTCTTATACATTTCACTGTTGAGATGTTCAAACTATCGAGATAAGAGCGCAATGTCTGCCACTTTTTCGCACCATGTTTTCCGAAAAAACAGTAGGGTGATTCAATAAAGAGAGGCTGTTTAAAACATGTTACAACAACACAGCAGGGTTTATCATCCGCATTCGTCCGCACCGTGTTTTTTGTCCGCACCACAAGGTTTTCTCATCCGCACCAGTGCGCAAAAGCGCAGCCGGGGGGGGGGGCTGAAGGGGCTCAAGCCCCCCCCTTAGCAATCAGAATATTGATGTTTATTTTCTTAGTTTTTCACCAACATTGTAAGTCGAGATCGAGTGCATTGCAGAATGTTCTTTGGCAGAACCACAAGCAGAACCGTCGTCAGAAAGTCGTCCATAGCGGGGCTTTGCGTTTGTGTGGGGAGGACTTACGTTCGTGCAGGGGCGCTTGACATTCAATTTTGACAAATTCCACTAATTTATAGTGTTTCATATTTCAATGTGGGGAGGCTTAGCCCACCAAAGCCCTCCGTGGCGACGGGATTGACCACAAGGCGTAGCAACACATTTGTTATCAAACCAAGCGGTTATGAATTTTCGAGATTTGAAAAATATTGAGCAACTTTCTTCATTCCTGCGTGGTTTGTACTACCATATATAACAAGAGCTGGGTGTTACCGTGCTCTGCCAGCGTGGAAACAAGCTTGGCATTTGAACTACCAACAGTGTCGATTGATGTGTAGTTTATACGTCACAAAGCTGGGACCTTCCTAATGTGCACACGTGGATGATATGCATCAGTGTTGCCACTTCTAATGTTTTGAGAGGAAGTTCTGATGTCTGATGTTTTGGCAGCAAATCTTATGTTGACTGAGCTGATATTTTCCCCCCCAATTTTATATCCTTTCAGGATGAAGATAATTAGAGTCATAATTTTTAAGTTTCTTTCATCAATTTCTCACTCTCATGTGTGTTTGGTAATCGTTCCAAACTAAAGAAGCTCTCTTCCTAGCGTTGGGAATAACATTACACGTTACGCATATAACCGATTTTTCTATATAATGATGATACTTCGCTCGGTTTCGGATTCAACGTGGGTTATCGCACTTTGCTAGGTATTGGTGCAGAACCGTCGCCAGAAAGTTTTCAATAGGGGTGCTTTACGTTTGTAAAGGGGGGCTTGACATTCTAAAATTTGACAAAAACTCCACTGATTTAAAGTGTTTTATATTGCAATTTGGGGGGCTTGGAGCTTTGTTTGGGGGGCTAAGCCCACCAAAGACCCCCATGGCAACGGGACTGTATTGGTAATGCTTATATTAAACTGTATTGTAAAAATCTGATGTTGAATAAAGGCAACAATCTGATGTTAACGAGACTGACCCCAGTGACAAGACTGTCTGATATGCAGAGCGAGGTATGAGTAACCGCTAACTGCAGGCTGAATTAATTAGCTATTCTGCTAATCAGTTGCACGCCGCTCTTTAGTCAGCGAAAAGTGTTGAGTGAAATCGGACAAGTTTGTGGTGAAATCAAAAAGACATTCATGTTCGTATGAAACAGATCAGGGTAAGCAGCCTCGAAAAGTTTTTATTGACGGGTGTCAGAACAGTAGGCCTACCTGCTCACCGGTAGAAGAGCAGCCACAGGCGTCTTGTGCAACTGGTAGAGACGATGTTTTCGGCGAATCCCCCAAGCATGCATGAGATCATAGGCGTACAGGAAGGCATTTTTAGGCATTTTACTGGGGGGGCGGAAAAATTTGCCCTAAAAATAACAATTTGCCCTGAAACTAACTTTTTTAGTCTAATCCGAAGGGGGCCAGAAACCTCTTGTAAATCTGTTCTATATAGTTGATAAATCGTTTATAACGGCTTCATCTGTAACGTCAATTCGCCTATAACGTTACATTTTGTTCGGTCCCGGTGGCATCTTTCACATGCATTTCCATTCGCTTATAACGTCAATTCAGCAATAACGTTCATGCCGTTATAAGCAAATTCTGTAATTACCTTGCTTGTTAACTCAAAGGGGTGAAGTTCCTTGCGTGTTGTTTTCTCCCAGACAAGAAACTTTGTGGCAATTGCTTTTACTGATGCAAATATGTACGCGACTTCAATGGCACAACGCAATGTTTTAAAAGCGACGGTTCCGGATCGAAGGGTCTGACTCCCTGCACCTGCCTGTGTTATCGTTGTTGCGCGCTTGAGCAAGGCACTTAAAGACGCGCACGGTCAAGAAATCCGCACGTACGTGCGGCCCGCTACTGATCAAAGAAATCTATCATCTTAACACCCTGCACCTCTACCCAGCGCAAACTCGAAAATGAACAAAGAAAGAGTTACCGAATTCTTATATCAAGCTGTTAAACTACCCACATCCGATTGTTAGACTTTTACAGAAAACGAGGGCTTGGTCCAGATCAAATTCATTAGCCATCCACGACTTTAGTCCAGATTACACAATACACTAGCCCAAATTACACGGATCACCCCCAAGTGAATATACGCTGTACTGAAAATTTTTTCGCCGTTCAGGATTTTTGAGCAACTTACGCTTGCTCTCAAATTTTTCGCTGCATTGAATATATTTTTTACCATTAAGGATTTTTGTGCAACTCTGCGCTTGCCCTGAAAGACAGTTTGCCCTAAAATTTTTCACTGTACTGAAATATTTTGTAGCATTATGGATTTTTGAGCAGCTTGCGCTTGCCCTGAAAACAGAGTTTGCCCTGAAAATTTTCAAGCCAGGGGGTGGCGTCCCTCCCCGACCCCCCGCCTAGGTACGCCTATGCATAAGACTGTTGACATTGGGAACTTTGTGGGACATTCTCTGAGTGAACGCGACCGAAGAACTTTATTGTTAAATAGCTGGACTCCTTTATCTTCATACGATTTTCGTGTGGTACACACAAGCTTCCAGAAGCGACGTTTCCAAATGCAATGGTTGGAGATATTTAAGTGGTTAGCCTACAGTGAAATTCATGAAGGGTCACTTTGCAAAATATGTGTTGCGTGCGTTTGCACCTAATGTTGTCAGCTAAGGCATTTTGTATGTTGGTAAAATCAGCTCACAAAAATTGGAAAAAAGCGAAAGAAGACAAGTTTTGCGCAGAGAAGTTTGATGCGTTTCTTAACTTTGCAAAAACGAAGGAAACGTGGACGTGAGAAATTTGCTTTCTGACAATAGAAAAAAAATAGATCAACCAAAACTCGGCTGAGACATGTAACCAATTTTGTCGAGTTTCGCGATCGTCAGGAAAGAATATCAAAGAAACAAAATGGTAGTTTAGTTCGAAGGACCCCCAGCTTTCGTGGTGAGTACAGTCAATTGTTTATCCACAAATTATGTGCTTTCCTTGACTATTCTAATTACAAGCAATTCTTCCTTTTCAAGGCTTTTGCTTCCATAACTTCAGCCACCCCTTAGAAAAATCCTGGCTGCACCCGTGCCAGTGCGTACCGTCGCGCAGGTTGAAAAGCACTGATTTCGAGGTTTATGCCCAGTTAGAAAGTGGATCAGCAAAAATGTTAAAATTCTAAGCAGGTCTATGTCCACAAGGGGTTTGAAAAAACCAAGGGGGAGGTCCCAGGAGTTTTTTATTTTGGTGAATTTGATATGTACCACTATGACGTATGACCTACAAGTGATCAGAGTTTGAAGAAGCAACAATATATGGTGAAAAGGCTGGAAAACTTTTAGTTGAAAAAATTTTGTTTCTTGCCATTTTCTCAAAACCCCATTTTTGGACATAGCCCAGTTTGTTTTCACAGTGGCGTTTATGTTTTCTTTAAACCAAATTTAATGTTGTTTCAAGCAAGAAAAACTGCATTTTGGCAGTTTTTTTATTCTGACAAGCAGAGCTGTGGAGTCGGAGTCGGAAGGATTTTCAACCTGAGGAGTCGGGGTCGTAGAAAATTTTCACGACTCCGACTCCGGGCAGACCTTTTGCTCACCAATTGTGACTGTTTGTGCCACAAACGTGAGTAAGCGTCACACTTGGCAATTTAAGCAGCTTGACG
>Ga0210059_1006856_pt1 | contig 18194 bp, 9 predicted proteins | sample Ectturendosymbi2_FD_188042 | JGI IMG/M metagenome (GOLD analysis project Ga0210059, IMG submission 188042) | Ecteinascidia turbinata endosymbiont from Florida, USA - Sample 2 (SPAdes) (version 2) | ecosystem: Host-associated > Tunicates > Ascidians > Unclassified | place: Key West, Florida... | reverse complement strand
TCAAAATGTCAACTGGAGGAGGCCCAGTTTTTACATTTAGCTTGCCAGGGGGAAGATCGCCCTTTGCCCCCCTGTCAGTTAAGCCACTGACCCTAATGTGTGTTTGGTTATCGTTTCAAACTAAAGAAGCTCTCTTCGCTGCGTTGAGATTAACATTTTACGTAAATTATAAACGACTTCTCCATAGGCGATATTTTGCTCTGTTTCGGATTCAGCGAGGGTAATCGCGCTTTGTTAGATTTGTTAATAGAAGCATTTAGCTTATGTGAAACCGTAGCGTGAACATTTGATGTTATCTGATGCTGAAAAAGGCAACAATCTGATGTTAACGAGACTGACCCCAGTGACAACATTGATTTATACTAAACAGCAGCAACCACTAGCTTTAGCACGCAAATAGTAATGTTTTCGTGACATTTGTGCAATAGGTGTGATGCACGAGTAGAGAGTCATACCCATGCTAAAGGAACGATTATTAGGAAAACGTTACCAGTGAAATCAAATATATTTGTATTGAACAAAACCGAAAATACTAATAGGCTATTCAATAGCGATTACTAAATCTGGCAGAAAGTCAAACTTGTAGAGAAATCAATTCCTGTTGGGGGCCCTTGATACTTGACGCAACATAGGAATATAATATAGAGTTGTATTCTTGCATCGCTTCTGAATCACGGAATTTTTAAAACGAGTATTTTATTTGAAACAAATAAATTTCATCACGGGGGCCCCCTTCCAACGGGGGGGCCGGGGCAATTGCCCCCGTTGTCCCCACCTTAATCCGGCTCTGCCTAACTGTGAAACTCCTTTCATCGATTGCAACGAATAACGTGTAGCGTCATTAGACACTAAGCCCGTAACTAGTTTGGGTCACCGGAGTATGCAAAGAGTTTTCTGAGTGAGGCCCAAAAATCTTATCCGTAGCATGTACGAAAACGAAAGTTATATATACAATCTAAGTTTATACATACTGTAAAGTGACTTATCGATAGAGATTGGGTCAATTACTCAACCACGACCATAACGATATCAAAAGATATTGAGAAGCAAATTCATTATAAAAATCCGACCGTCAGCTAGTTAAAAATGTTCTGTTGAAACTGATAAGAAACTAAAATATTTTTCAGTATATACATTTTTAGTAATTAAACCCGTGTCTCTGTTAACCTTCGAGTTAGTCACGGATCGTTGGGTAACTATTTGCACATTATATTATGTACTACAGAACATGAGCATCGCAAGGGGAAGAGGGGGCGTAGGCCTCCCTGTATTTTGACATTTTTCTATTAAATCTTCAGCAAAAAAGGTTGTTTTTTAGTTTCGAGTGGGTAAAATGACGTGTTCCCACTTTTGGTCCTCCCTGGAGAAACCTTTTGGCTCCTCTGAAAAAAATCCATTATTTTCCCAACCCCAGCAAAAAATTTTTCCGACGCCCATGCTACAGAACCATCACTTTAAAATCAATCCGTCAATGATAATGGCGAGAATGGAATTCGGATCTTCAGTGAAGCCCATCTTCGTCTTACATTAAGTCCTGCCCTAAGAAAAGTCGAGGATGGATTTTACTAAAACAAAAATATTCCGGTTTATTTTCTCTGTCATTTACTTTTCAAACGGCAGCAGAACAAAATTCGCCTGTCTTATCTGAAGCATTGATCTGATTGTGGGCTTGTCCATGTTAGACAAAACAGGGAAACCTCTCTCATAAACCGCAGTGATTATCCAAATTATCCCACTGTAACTGCAAGTTTACATACGTTTGGTAGTACCAGTCGCTGGTTGTACAGTTCTTTCAGTACTACATTCGAATTCTGGCGCTCTACAAGTACCATTTGCTTCTGTAGGAGCTGTTTCGCAGCTTGCAGTTCCGTATGCCTATTAAGCCTATATACCTTCAGTTGCGTGTGTATACAAGCATTTCACGAGCAAGGTATTTTTCACTATTTCTTGATAGTGCACTGGCAATTTTGAAGTGTGCAATCATGAATTATCTGCAAATCTTAATTCAATATGCGAAACTAGTTTGAACTAGTTTTAGAACGTCTGTCACAGTATACTGTACATCAATATCTTTTTCGGATCTCGCTCTTCCAGCAAGATTCCAGCAGTAAACGGTAACTCTCCCATTACGAGGAAGTACACAAGGCGTGTATTTAGACTGCGTTTGTGTTTAGGACGTGGGTGTTCTTTACCAATCTCATCTTCTTCTTCATTAGCACTCAGGTCACGTAACTTTTTCAATTCCGGCAACAGTGCATCGTATCATTCATCACAGCGCAGTGTTCATTTATTTCCGTCTCGTGTATCTGGAGACAGGTATCGGCTTCTTTTAGAATACCGTATACTTTTTTCATCAACACAGCGCAAAATTGGAACGTGCCCCTATTCCTGGATAATCTAATCGCTGTACTTACTCTATCAGCATCAAACGCATTAGATAAATTATATCGCTGACTTCCTCCAACGTAGACAATATTTCCATATGATATTCCACCACAGCTAACGTTGAATCATAGCGACAACATCACCTCGTACTTATGGCGCGTTTAAACGAAGTACCCTTGTAGATTTTGTCTACTTTGACTTTTACAAAACGTTGTACAATGCATCACGTTCAAAAAAAATTGGGACAGTTTTGAGATTCTTGAAACGAGGTCAAAAAGCACAAGGTGGAGTTGGTGCTTTGTACAATGGACGAACGGCATCTTTTTCTCAAGCATGTCCTGCAGAATTTTTTACACGTCACCGTGCTTTCCACTATGCTCGGGCACCACTGTAGCACTGTCTGCACCATGAATTCCTCTCTCGTCTAACGCTTGTTAATGAACATCGGTTAGCGCATCTAACAATTCTGTGCTTTTTATCACAAGTAAATGCTCGTTTGGTATACTTTCTCTCATATAACGTACTGTACACACTATTCTCAACTCTGGACTTATTGAGAGTTCCATCAGCAAGCAAGGTGCATTTAGGTGCGCCGCCTGTTCTTAAAAACCATCTTCGGCATCAAATCGATTACATTGTTTTAAACCACATTGCACGTTTGCGTGTAATTGAAAAACCTATTGAACAGGCCTTGTTCGTTATGTACTGATTAAGTAGTAGCTAGCCCACAAGCCGAATTCATTTACTGCCAGAAACTGCGCGATTTTTTCAACGGACCTCACTTAGTAGAGTCGTTTCTCCGAAAATTCGTCACTCCCCAGCATGGATACCGATTATCATTTTTTGTTTCCAAGCTGCCATGGCACTACTATCAATAGATGACAAGTAATGTTGCACTAATAAACCTTTTTGGGACCTCCGAATGCCTGCTTCCATTTTCTAAAAAACCCGTAAATGTGAACTTACTCAAATTTCTAGGGGTTCCAGAACCGTCTTTTCTGCAGAGCAGAACACCGCATCTGGCTCCATCCATAGAATATACCATCCGTTAAGAACGTTTGCGCCATTCGGGATGGAAACATAGGTGTACGGGAGTGCATATTTTGGGGATGCAAAATTTTTGCCCAAATTTGCCTTTGTTTTTCCTAATTAACGTATCAACAGCAAGCCTTAATGTTTACACTAAAATTTACAATACCATTGTAAAAAATTAAGGTGTCTGTATGCCAAAATATCGTTCGCCAAATATCAGTAACAAATCAATACATGCGCGAGTCACGTTCCTGTAATACAAATTAAATTCAACTCGGTAACACATTCCGAAGCAAGTTCGTTGATGTAGTGCAGGTAGCTCCATCTCGTAGATGAATTGCAAACTGGCGGATTTCTTGAGGCCTCACGAAATGGCAAAGCAAATAAACAAACATATAAAGAATGTCGCCTTATGCGGATCTAAGTCTTATCGCTTGGACTAGCAACCTCTATTCTAAATGACCATACGTTAACAATGGGAATACTTATTGTGTTGAAAAAATGTTAGCTAATCGCTGCGAAATCCCACAAAGAAATTGATATTCATACGACCATGTGTGGAGGGTGTTGTTCAATGTCTTCATTTTCAATCTCTTATTACGATTATCAAAACAAATCGTGCTAATAGCTAAGATTTGTTCTTATTTAGCATAGATGGGTGCACTTTTGTTAGTCATAATCACAACCAATTAATCAGGAAAAGAAGGTAAACATCAGGTTAAGATCTAATATATGACATTGCCGCAAATAGGCAAATCTCATAGAGAGCGTAAGGAGGCAATGCAATTAGCTTAGCCTTCCGCTTAAGGCAATCTTCACTACAATGTCTTATACAAAAAATACCACAACTTGTTTAAATGTTTACAGCTCCTCAACGCACATTATGAAAACCATAACACTCCGCAGTTTAGATAGACAAATGTACACTGTACACAGGATGCTAAAGAAAAAATAGCAACATGGAACTGATTCAGACATTACTACTGCAGCCCATATCATCAAGTACCAAGGAATGTATATAAGTGCAAATGTCCAATGAAAAATTACTTGTTACCTAAACAAGAATATTTCATGAAGTCTAGCAGTACCTCAGTGAACTGCATTAATTAATTTTGCAGTGCAATAGATAGTAAAGGTGCTATCGTCCATATCTTCACAGCATCAAATTGGAACATTAAAATTTGACAGGGTGCAACATGTGAACTTCACTGCATGAAACAAATGGAAAATGTGACACTTCAGTCTTAAATCACAGCTACATTAATACTACACAACAAAATGCAGCTGCATTTAGTTAATTCTGTTCATGAACACTTCACAGCAGCAGATTCACATTTGTAAGCGTCACATCATCAAGCAAGCTTGAAATACAAAAACGTCACAGTAATACAGTATACCACAGCTATAGTGCATTATTATCCCAAGCAATTTACACAGGCACGCTAATTACTACGTCCAATAAAAATTCACAAGTTCACAGTATAGGCCTACTGTAGAATCACGGTTGCATTATTTTTAAAAATGAATCCACAGCTACTTTGAGGTCCTACTGCCCGTGAAAGCGTTACAGCAATAAACTTAACCTTGAAAACTTCACAGCATGAAATAAACTTGAAACATGGAAACTTCACAGTATCAAATCACATCATATACATCTACAGTTTTGTTGCTATTGCCCAAAAACACTTTACAGCATCAGTAATTTGACGTTTACAAAAACTGGGGTAAGATGGAATGGTGAGTTCGTTGAAAAACTAAATGATTCTAATTTAAAAACATTTCTAATTCTACCCAAATTTGAATAACGCTGTTTCAATTTGCTCATATTTGGTTTAGGCTGTTGGAATTTATCCAAATGTGTATAATACACCCAAATATGAATGAACCTCTTCCAAGCGACACAAATGTTCCCAACTGTGTCTCTATATGAATTAGGCTGTTTGAACTACCCAATTTGAATAAGGTTGTTTTAATTTTCTCAAATTTGGTTTAGGCTGTTGGAATTCACCCAAATGTTTATAATTAGCCTATACCCAAAAATGAATGAACCTCTTCTAATTTACCCAGAGGTTTCCATTTCTACCCAAATTTGAATGAAGCTGTTTCATTTATCCAAATTTGATTGAGACTACTGGAATTTACCCAAATGTTTCCAATTGTACTCAATTTTCAATGAACCTGTTGTACATTACCCAAATTAGAATGAAGCTGTTTTAAGTTGCTCAAATGAAGTAAAGCTCTCCCACTTTGCTTAAATTTGTGCTAATTGCAATTTGCCCAAAGTTGATTTGGTCAGTTGGAATTCACCAAATGTTTCCAATTTATGGAAATATTTCTGATTTCACTCAAATTTGAATGAAGGTTTTTTAATTTATCTAAAATTGAATGAGGCTGTTGGACTTTACCCAGATGCTTCTAATTTACCCAAATGTTTCTAATTTTACCCAAAACTTGAAGCTTTCTATTTTGGCCAAATTTATTTTTAGGTGATTGGAATTCATCTAAATGATTCCAGTTTCCTCAAACGTGAATGGAGCTTTTTAATTTGCCCAAATGTTGAAATTTTTTGCCCGAATAATCGCCAACTATCTAGCGTTAGGGATTCGACCTCATCCTCTGCATCTTATCGCAGGGGATGCGGTCGAATCCCTATTCCCATTGCTGTACGCTTATGGATGGAAACGTTTTCCATTGACGCATCAGTCAGAAACGGTACGACCTTTGGCTACCGTGGACTGCGCTCTCACCCAAGTCATCTGGTGGCAAGGAATAATGCGGTCATCTTTATGATTTTCTTAGCGACATCATAATCGTCACTTACCGTCGGCGATAGTCCCAGGACCACATCTGCTTCTGCAGCAGCAGATTCCTGCTTTCCGGTCTTGCGAACAATAATTCTATCCATACACCTGTAAAAGCCATTAACAATTACAACTTTTCTTGATGGAACTTTTTAACTGATTTCCATCAAATCAAAATGCCGCACTAGCTTGCAACCTATTACAACCAGTGACATCAAGTTATTTTACAAAACATGCAAGTAAATCTGGAAACAAGCCTAAAGTAAGCAATTTCCGCAAAACAAGCCCAAAATGATTTTTATTAGTAAATTAAACAAAAAAAAAACAAGCAAGTAAATTAAAGGCAAAAATAGCGGAAAAATCTGAAAGAACAAGCCCAAAATAAGCAAATTTACATAAAAGCAGGCCCAAATTCAGTTTTACAGTAAATTGACACAGCAAACGTTCCATTAAATTTGGAAAAAAAGCAATCCGCAAAACAGAAACATGAAAAAACAAGTCCAAAAAAGCAACATACAAACAAACAAAACTCAAAAGCAAGCAACCCCCAAGTCTTCAAAAAACCCGCAAGTTCAGAAACAAAACAAGCCCCAATTCGCGGGAAAAATGTAAGGTTGGAATTTGGAAACACTGGTCAGTGGTCACAGCCCTAGCAACACAATACCGCCTGCTCAAACTTAGAATTCGAGTTTTCGTGGGGGTCCCTTTTTTAAAATGTCGATCAATTTTTGTGCTTTGAATATGTTATCACTATGCATTACTTTTTACAAGATGCAACTCTACACAATAGATTCGCAAAGAAGAACATTTTCTACTAAAATTTTATTAGAAAAATATCAAATTTCAAAACCCAGGAGGACACTGTCCCCTTACCCCCCTTCCGAATCCTATGCTAGATTAATGTTGTTTTTTTCGTTTTTCGGAATATTTTCCGGTGATTTAGGATTTTAGTATAGCTATCCACAGCCGAATTCACTATCATTTCTCAAGTTTTTTTCTGAATGTTGGCTAGTGGGACCCTAAAGTGGCCAGTGGGACCCTTTAGCTAAGTTTCCCCCTGGCTGAAACCTCTAGTTACGCCACTTCTGACAATGCAATGCAAATGCCACTTCTGACAATGCAATGCAAATGGAAGTTCACCAAACGTTTTATCCTTTCTACACCACAAAGAAAATGTCCCTTGTTATGGCAACAAAAATTTGCTTCGTTAGCAGCAATAAGCAGGCCCGTAGCAAGGTTTCAAGATTTGGGGGCAAAATACATTTTTAGGGGGGAAATATATTTTTTTACTATATATTTAAAAACAAATATTTCTAAGCACAACAAAATTTGAGGAGCACTGTCCCCGAATGCCCCCCAGTTGCTACGGGGCTGCGGATAGACCTGCATGATGACACGACCTACTAAAATTAGAACTCCACGCAGGCTTTAAAAATTGATATGAATTATAAAAACTCAACACAGCAAATATAGCTTTGCACTCAGTACTCACTCAGAAATCAGAAATAAACCTTAACGACTAAGATGTATTTCCACAAGCCTGCATAGACATATTCTAACATGCCACATAGTTTATGCTGTGTGTGAGAAGCCTGCATAAGCGTAGTTTGAGCTATTCACTCAGGCACAATGGTGATTGATCACACTCATGGGCGCAATTAGGTGGGGGACACGTCCCTCCACTTTTTCAGACAGTGGGGGATAATATGCTATGTCTCCCCACATTTTTCTCTTTATTTTTCGTAATATATTGGTTTCACGCCAACCTGTCCCCCTCACATTTTACAACAAAGTCGCGCCCATGGTCACACTCACACTAACAATAGATTTTTAAAAGTTGTGGAAGCATTGCTACAGATTCACTCATGCTTCTTATCACACAGAATAAAACTACATGGACTGTCTCACTGCATTCAGCTACCTGGCAAGATGTCTGCGTTCAACAGACACATGCAACAAAACGCTTACTACCGTTGTAACTTGAAGTGAACTTCTGAAGATTTGTCGCCATGTTATTGTTACGCAATAACGACCAACAGTACAACAACCATCTCGCGACTTTCGCAACCTCCTCTACAGGCAAAGGAGAGGGCATGAGTGAACTGCAAACTCATCACTGCGCAATACCAGAGCTGTGAACCTGGTTCTTTTTTTATATTGGGAATTTCAACATCTTTTGGGGAAATCTGGGAATTTGAGGAATCTACGGATTTTTTAGGGAAATTGAATGTTTTTGGGATAAACCTGGGAAAAGTTGTGGTTATGCGTTTCCCGTTGTGGTCATGCGTTTCCCTCTGATGCGAAAATCAGGTTGTGATTTAGTGTCAGTTACAGGAAAAAGTAGTGCACAATCACATCAAAGTTATATGCTTTATTTTCATTATTAGAGAAGCGTTAAGCTTACCTAGATAATTACCTCATCAAAGAGTTTGTGAAAAGCACTCTTTTCACGCGTCAGTAAAAAGTGGAGCTTATGGTACGTCGCTTTTGCGTAAGTCATGTTAACTGTGATATGAAATGTAGTTAGCCTACTGGTATGTATTGGCATTGCATAATCAAAATGTAGTTAGTTTGAAATGATCATTGCTTTGAGAACTTTTAATGTCCTTTTAACAAGCAGCATAGTGTGTTACATTACACATTTACTACTTAATGACCTCGGAACTCTCGGAAACGAAACAATCACACAAGCATCGCACCTCAAGAACCGTACTGTTTGTGGATTATGAGATAGGTTTGCTGTTGAATTTCTCTAACGTTAGATCAAAGTAAAATACTGAATTGTGTAAAATCTAGGGACTTTTTATGATATTTTGGTAATTTTAAGCTCCACTTTAGGAAATTTCCAGCAAACAATTGTGGGAACCCTGCTCTGGGCTCGTTTTCTGTAGTTCAGAGTGGTTGCAAGTATAGTTTCTCGTGCAGGAATCATTTTGAAACTTGGCATGGAAGGGAAGGCAGGGTTGTGTTGACCAGAAGATTCGTAAAAAAACGTGTAAGTATTTCACCAGCCATCCCCTCAAACCCACGGCAATTAAACCGGATTTCTTTGATTTTACCTGCTGTAGGATAGGTTGCCCTGACTTTACAAAAGTTTTTCTGTTGCATGCAATATTCAGTAACTGATTTGAAAAATCGATACATAGCTTTGGTTCTCGGTCAGCTTGCGCAAATTTTGGAAAATCTCAAAAGTTGAGAAAACGTCATCAACCGCTGCAACAAAAACTCTAGTATCATATAGCTGCATTCGTCTAAATAAAAGTTTTTAAAACATTTATCCATAACTTTTCAACAAATGTTTAACGACCAACTTTCGTGCTTCTACATCTTTATATCTTTCCAAACGAATTTTTCAAGCTTCCTTTAGTCTTGCTTGACTTTGTGCATTTTGAAAAGTCTCATTCGTGTTTACTCTTGCAACGTAAACGTAAATCCAAGCATTTAATTATGTTCAACACCACGTTTTTGTCAGGGAAAATACCAGTGCTATTCCCTGGCTCCGGTAGTTGGTTTTCATCGTTTTCTTCTGTTTTTTTTTTTTTTTTTTAATTCAGACAACAGGTAATGACTGACCTGCATGTTGAGTGTACAACTCTGGCATTCCGAAATGAGGGATATTTTCACGTTGCATCCATAAAGCGGGTTTTGCATTGTTGCGTAGTTTCCTTGGTTCACGTTGGCGAATGAGATCATACAGAGCTACGAAATATCAGAGGACCAAGAGCTCATTGTGCGCGTTCCAGAATATTTTAAAGACCTTGTACCGCTTTTGAATAAAACACCCAGCAGGTGAGAGAAACAAAATGGATTGTGATAAGTGTGCGATTGCCATAGACTTTTCACCAAAGAGAACATGCAGGCTTTGTGCACTTGCGTTTTTTGAAAAGCTACGTAGACACAAGCCTCTTTACAAGTACAAAAATGAGGTGAGGCAAACAGCTTTACCAGACATTTTTCTTAAAATCTGGATTTCTCGCTCAGACTGTACTGATTGCTGTTTATTTTTAACCGAAGCAAGTTCAAGTGTAAAGGAGTTGATTGCCAGTTGAAATTCAGGATTTTTGTCTTCCGTTAAATTTTGCTAAGATTGGCGGAGTTACATTCTCAGGGTTAACGTTGTCGCGAAACATACACACAGTCACAATATGTGCAATTCAGGTAAAGCTAACGAAGAAAAAGTTAACTGTATTATTGGCTGACCTATGAGAACTCTGGCAATATTTTCAAGTTTTGTAATTGATAAGTAAATATAATTAGTAATAGCCTTTAAACGATATAACTTCCAATTTCAAAGTAATTAAGAGAAACGTTATTCGTAACGAGATTAAACTTTGGTGGAATGCGAAAAATTTCGTGGATTGGAAAAAATAAATTCAAAGGAAAAGCTGTAGCAAGGTAGCATACTCCTGCAACGTACAAAAAATTCATTAAACTTGGAAAAGGTGCACATAACGTGAAAGAGATGCACGGGTTGGTGGAAAAAACGCTAAAAACTATCTACGAAAAAAGGCATTTTACAAACCGAGCTATCCGATACCAGTATCTTTCTAAAAAAGGAAGGCATGCAGTGCATGGGGCCTCAAGCCGAAAGCAAAGCTAGAAAAATTCCCCGCACCCGCATACTTCTAACCCGCCCCACCCCGCACTGTTTCCTTTCCAAACCCGCGTCTGTCTCCGTGTGTCTGAGAACCACTGAAACGTATGCAACGTGTTTCACCGCTCGCAGCAATTTATTCAGTGGTTCATTTCAAAGCCAACGGAAGCTCTTGAAAAACACTGTAAACTAAAAACTGTTAAACTGTTTAGTCAATTTACCCCACAAAGTTATGCGCGCCCGCCCCTCACCCGCACGCATCTCTGCGGGTTCCCGTACCCACCCGCAAACAGGGTCCCGACATGGGGAAGTGCCGCCCCCCTACCACCACCTTCCATCACCAGCTATTCCTTCTTTTCACCAAAAGTGCCGCCCCGGAGCATTGACCCCTCCGCCCTCCCTTGTCGGGGCCCTGCCCGCAAATGCAGGTACACGCGATGGGTGACTCGTCCGCCCTTCGGAGGATTCTAATTTACACATCATGGTAAATAAAGTTTTAGGACTTGAACTTACAATATTTTTAAAAGATGAAAAAGATCTAAAACTATCTTGCAATTCTTGCTTCTGCATCATACGAGTGAAATGTTTTGATTTATTGAAATTGAGTAATTTGTTTGAAAAACGTAAATTGGCAGTTGTTCCCTTTCTGAGAAATGCTTTTTTAATTTATGTTACGGAAATGGAAAAACAAAACGGATATGTATAAAACTATTGCATTTTGTAGAGTAATAGTCAACATATATCTTCTTCATTTAGCTACTCACATAAACTAACCAATGACTGTGGAAAAGTGCAAAAATGCAAAAGTGGTTATGATTTCTCAGTGTCTCACAGAAAAAAACGTGTGAGTCGTTGCAAATCTTTTGCGCGTTTGTAAAGTGAACGAAAAATTGTCGTGAACAGCAGTTTACTTCATGAACATCTGCATCACGTCCCTCTATGGAAAAACATCTAAGTATATTTACATCCATTACATTCACAGGACAAAGCAAAATTACATGGTTTGGAGGATTGTCAAAAACAGAGTAAACAATTTGGACGCGGATTTTCAAAACCGCATTTTGGAATACAATAAGGTAACTGTTGGAATGATTGTAGATAAGAGAACCTTTCAGCGCAGATTTTTTAAATGAACCAAATCAATGTTTAAAATAGTGCGCGTAGAAATATTTTCGCTACCCCAAATAGAAGTGCAACCTGCCCTATTACAAGACTTTGCGTAAGTTTAATAAGCGTTGTCTATATTTAATCGGATGCTTGTACATCAAAATATTATTTTAAGCCTATCTGCGCAATTTAAAGCTCTCAAGAGACTTTATCTGATCTTCAACCTGCCATAACCGTCAGTCTGAGAGTCGAGGTGATAGAGTTGTGTTATCTGGTTTAATTCATCTTGACTGTTTGCTTTGTATACTGACAACTTGCATGACAAGTTCAACCATGCTCACAGTTCACGATTTCTTTTAAGTAATGCAGGTTGTGTTGCGCCGCAAAATCAATCTGTTCTCCGATGATGTATCAGTTTGCGCTCAGTAAAGTTTATTGAGAAAGCAAGTCAAGCTTCAAAGCGGCCATATAGTAAAACATCGTGTATCAAAGCCTCGAGGTCTTTGACCTTTCACGCCATTCTTGTAAATGTTGTAGTTGCTTTCCTGAAAAAGCAAATTTCGTTGCTTTCCATTTTTTAGGTTCTCACTGGTCAAACTGCGCTGAATGACCGCTGGTACACGTGTGTCGATTACGTAGACGACGTCTTACCAGGACCGACCGGAAACTTGTTTATAGAAAACTATTTTGAAGAAAGCAAGAAAGCTACGGTGGGTTTTGATTTAAGTCTTTTACTCATCAAGTGTATGTGGCACTGTTGGTATTTTCTTTTTCTGCTTTGTATCTCAGCTGACATTGAAAAGATTCCTTTTGCTGCAAGCCAAACCCATGACGCGCAAAAAAAACGACTGCGTGCATGTTGTAAACGCAAGCTTTTGCCATGAATCAGCACCGTGAACCCGCTGAGAATATTTTTTCTCCGTTGAGAACTGTAGGTGCAAGCGCTCATTGAAATTTTGCAAGATGTGTTATAAACTTACAGACAGTCCTAATCTCAAAAAACTGTCTGGAGTTTAAGCAAAACTTTCGTAGCGTATAGTTCCGTCGAATTTCAATTTTCTGAAGTCCTCAAGAGTTTTCAAAGCGGTTTAAAGTTTCGACAAATGGCAAACTGCAGTAGGTTGTGGGTCTCCTGAACCAGTTTAGATGTTATAACAACCAGAGGTTGTTGGCAAAGATGTTCCTCTCTAGAGCTGAAGCTCACGCAAAATTTTATTTGTGTAAAAATCAAACAGAAGCAATTAATGACCAGAAGTTGTATTCTACCCAGTATGCAAAACTATCATTCTTGTGATAATCTGCACAAGTTGCGCAACTTTTGATTTCAATACGATGAGGAATATTAAAGTTGCAGTTTTACTGGGGAACAAGGGGTTTCAAGGCTGGACCATTTCGCTCAATTTTGGTGTTTTGAATAAAGAACCCGTTAATCAAATTCATATACTAAAAGTAGCCTACACAGAACTATGTTCAAGTGATTGAAAGCTTCTAAAACTTTGACACAAATATTTTTTATGGAGTAACATACAAAAGCAGAAACCGTTGCCCAATACAGTGATGGCTTTTAGATGGATCACGTGGGGAATTTGCGTTGGCCTTTCTTATATTGGGAACCCTTTGGATTTCCTTATCCTCTTCACATTGTTCTTTAAATTAAATCATTTGTCTTACAGTTTGTTTAACAAAACATGTTTCCGTTTAGCATGCACAACACATCAAAGAGTTTTCAATTTTGGTTATATTAAAGGTTTGAGTAGTGGAAAAAATTAATGAGTTTTTTCTGCCTTTACCAATCACATGACCCAAAAACCAACATGGGCCAAGCTGCGGACAGAGGTGCATGTATACCCTGTATTTCATTCATTCACTGCGTCTCGAGAGGGTCTTGGGAGCAGCAGTCCTAGGTGGTCTTGAAACTTCACGGTCTTTTCATAAACCTCAAACAGTTTTGTAAGCTGCAAGGCGCGACAAAGCTAGATCGGATATGTGATCACGCCATCTGTTCTTGGCCGGCGTCTAGTATGTTTACGCCAACAGGATTCGCCTCGCCAAACTTTTTTAGGGCATTCTGCTCACGTGGCCTTGCCAAGCGCAAAACACGTTCAATAGACCTTAACCCCGTGTTTCTGACATGGGCGTCGGAAAGAATGTTTCCACGGAGGGGCCAGTGGTGGCTTTTCTACGGGCAGCCAATAAGATTTTTTCAGGGGGGACAAAAGTGACAAATTTTCATTTTGACCACTCGAAACTAAGAAAAAGAAACATTTTTTGCTAAAAATTCGATGGGAAAATGTTAAATTTTAAAATCCCTTGGCCCCCCCCCTTCCGACGCCCATGGTTTCTGAAACTTTTTGTCCCGAGCCCTACTCTCATTTTTATGAACATCGCATGACCCACCGTCATTCAATCCATGAATACACTGAATAGGAAAACAACGAGGACCCTTCGCAAATATTGTCACACGCAACCAAAAAATGCTGCGCCCCACTTTGATGAACCCTGCTTAAGTTTTTTTGAATACGTTTCACTATTGGGTGTGAACGCCACAGCCTTCTCTTTTATACCGGCTAAGTGGGCCTGTTTCGGCTCACCCAATACTATAGATTGCCACTAGCGGTATTCTTTTTTTCATAAAGATGGCTGCAAGCTAGTGGTTAGTGCGTCTGGTTTGGTGCTGGTAGGTTGTAGTTCGACTCTAAGTCAAGCTACAGCAAGCCCTGAGAAATTGCTTTGCAACCTTCTTGCCTGGCACATGGCGTAGAAAATGTTGAGGGAAGTCTGAAGTCTGTTCAAACATGTGAAGCAGGTCGTGAAGTCCGGTGTTCCTCGCCTGACTTGCTATCGGAACCGCTTTATGGAAGCAAAGTACGTGCGGTTGAGGCGTGTGCAGCTTCTGCATCGCCTTAAACCAGCTATGTCCAACCCAAATAGCTTACTGGGCCAAAAATCATGTTGCCCTCTTAACCAGAGCCGCACATTTAATGACATATTAATGAGGGCCGCACACTGAATGACTGACTTTGATCTTAGCAAATAAATTTAGCTCTAAGCTAATATACTGAAAGTGTTCGAATCCTAACTGCAATGATAACAGACGTGATGAAGCGGCACTGAGGACCAGCTGCATCAAAAATGTCAAATCCAAGGTTATCAAAATATGGACAGGTTGTCAGTATGTAGGATACTTTTACTACAGCGAAAACCTAAACTGGGCCGTGGGTTGGTCATAACTGCCTTAAAGCAAGGGTGAACAACCTACGGCCGTATGCGGCCTTCGATGACAATGTATGCCGCCATGCACATGCAGTTTAAAATATAAGTTATGGTGGTCGTGCATTGATAAAAACCTTTTGTTTACTGCATGAGTATACTTAGCAGAAAGACCGCCAAACAGACGTGTGGAAGCTGGCTACACGCGGTGTGTGGAAATAGAGCTGAAGCAATGCAAAAAATTTAAGTAGGCTATTTTGAATTCACTGGCCGCCGTAATTCATAAAAATAAACGTAATGCGGCCGGCAATATCGAAAAGGTTGTGCATCCTTGCCTTAGTAAAGAAATCTCTGCCTATAGGTGTCGCTGTAAATGTGGTCTTGTGGATTGTTCGTATGCACTCAATTCTTTCTTGTACGTGTGTACCGTGCTAGCGTTTAAACGTCCGCACTCGGGTTGACATGCACAGCGGCTCCCATCGCAGCAATGTGACAAGGCGGCGGCCGCAAAATTAAGCTTTTAAAAATGAAGCGATTCATTGCACTCAGGTTTTGGACATGGTTGGACGAATAAAAGCTACTTTCAAAAATCTTCTTGACAACGAAGTTGAATGGATGGATGAGGAGAGTAAGGTAGTGGCCAGGGAAAAGTGCGATTACGTCGATCCGAAAATAGGATACGCAGAATTTTACAAGAATAAAACCTATTTGGCTGAAGGCATCAAATCGGTAAATGTACTTGTTTCTTTTTACTTCTTGAATTGCGTCTTTCACATTGGATGACAGCACCCATGCTGATGCTTTTTTGCTTATATCTTGAAATAAGCTTGCTGTTCTCTATAACACAACGGTTTTACAATATCTATGGGAGCCTACTTGTCAGGGTTGCTGAGTCGGAGTCGCAAGGAGTCGGCGGTTTTTGGGTGGGGTCGGGGTCGGGTTCCTAACAACACTAGGAGTCGGAGTTGGTGTTGTATTTTTTCATCCGACTCCGACTCAGGAAGTCCAATTGGATAATTTTTTACACCACACTCCGAAGTTGGGATGGTACAATTTCTTCTGAAACCTTTGTTGAAACAGAGAATTCTTGCTGTGTACCACGATTTCCAATGATTGCTAGCTGCTACAAAATTGTTGACAGCCAAACTTTATTCACTTTATGTTGAGGAGTCGGAGTAGGAAATTTTGGAAAGGTCGGAGTTAGAGTCGGAGTCGGGCATTTTACCTCCGACTCTGCAACCCTGTTACTAATGCCATTTTATGTTTAGACCGATTCTAAACCTCTTCATGAATTCCACGATTAGTCACTAACTTCTACTAAATATGTTAGTTGTTTGATATATTAAAAAAAGTACTGGCAGGAAAATCTATTACCAAACAATATGCACGAGTTTCATTATTTTCGAACAATGCTGGAAGAGCAATTAGCGATGTCCTTTCTGCAAAGGTAAGCAAAGCAAACATTTTTGCAACGATTTAAGGAGACTGATCAACTGCTTGTGACTACTTTAACATGTCTTCTATTAGTAAGAAAGGAAGAGGTCAGATCTGGCACCTAGGAGGAAGCTTGTTTTTCCATAAACCACACATTTTTGTTGCCAACAGTTTTTTACTGACCCAACTAGCTACGTTAATGGCCTGCATAGCCACTTTAATGCACGGTGGCGATTGCGATGGTGAGAAATCGGGAGTGATGCCGGGCAGGACGAGGGAGGGCAAGGGGGGCCCAATTCCCCAGGCGCCGAATCACTATGGGGGCTCGGAATCACTGCGGGGGGCGTCGAATAACTGCGGGGGGCGTAAAGAAGTCCCAACAATGTCACAAGTACTTCCTTCAATACAGTACATTTGCTTCCAAAAGACCTCAGGTTCGAACATCGGGGTGCTAAACTTGCTTCTTGCCCTGGGCGCCTCCTAACCTCGTTACGCCTCTGATACTGCTTGAAAAATTTCGACAAGATCGATACGCGTTCGTGTTTTGGGTTGTTCAACAGATCATTAAAACCAAGAAAAAGGAGAAATATACTGTACCTAGAAACTAACAAAGATGATTGTTTTGCAGTATGTCTTCAGTAACACGGACTATTTCGGTAATGTTGTCAACGTCTTAAGCAACATGGCTCAAGCAGACTGGCCTTACATCGACAGTACAGTGGACAAAAAAAGTTGGTCAACGCCTCCAACCACCGTCAACGCATATTATTCTCCTTCTTTCAACAGGATAAGTGAGTTCTAGCTCAATATTAGTTCTAAGGCCTATCTCTGGTTTCTTTTCATTATCAAAACACGAATTAATCCTCGCCACTGGGCTTTGGCATTCGAAACTCTCATTATGCACATATACTTTCCCTACAGTAAATTTTTTTCCAAACTGTTCATCACAAACAAGGCCGCAAGCAGCTGATATATGCGAGGCGGGACAAAATAATTGTAATTTGTTGTTATACCTAATATCTAAACATGTTTTTTAAATTTCGGGGGAAGCAATTGTCCAGTTGCCCCCCCCCTTGTTTACGGGCCCGGTCACAAACTCAAATTTCTCCACACGCACCACACTTCCTCTGCACAAGCCATCTTTAAGCTCGTGCGCAGAGGAAGCAAAATTCTGGTGCCATTCATTTTTGATTGCGTTACACAAAGTGCCTTCATGAAATACATTAGTTGGGACGGATAACACGTGCCTACAAGTGGCCCTTCCTGTTGCGACATTTCTTGAAATGCTTACTAAATCTGTCGTTACGAGAGCAACCCCTGCTACCCGTGCTGGATGTGTTTGGCGCGGGCTTGGTAGGAAAAAGCCCTTTCTAGACGAGACAGCGTCCTTGTTGCCGAGGATGACCAAAGACTCAGCATACTGTAGCAGTAGCTGAACACCGAGGGGCTAAACCGCGAGCAAGATCCGTGTCATCAAGCTGCTAGCCTACAAGAACAAGGCACTGATCATCGTCCTACTGGAGACCCACTGCACAACTGCAGACAAGGTAGTGATTCCCAACTTCTCACTAGCGGGCTCAGTCCTGAGCAGAAACCACGGCCTTCCCACTTTTTCACGAGGAGTTGGAATG
>Ga0210059_1006855_pt1 | contig 18194 bp, 11 predicted proteins | sample Ectturendosymbi2_FD_188042 | JGI IMG/M metagenome (GOLD analysis project Ga0210059, IMG submission 188042) | Ecteinascidia turbinata endosymbiont from Florida, USA - Sample 2 (SPAdes) (version 2) | ecosystem: Host-associated > Tunicates > Ascidians > Unclassified | place: Key West, Florida... | reverse complement strand
AATGCACAAAGACAAGAACAGTCATTCAGGACCGTACACAGGGCAACCCCTGAGAGAAAAGGTTCACATTTGGCTAGGAAGCTTGCATGCAGCTAATTTCATTTATTGCCTCTGTGATGACTGTTTGTTCATTTATCAGAAAATCTTGTGTGTGTACGTGTTGGAAAAAGTGAAGACCGTTTTACATTTTTTTAGTCATTCACCAACAATCATTGACAAGTATTTTTGTTGAAAATGGATGCATTTTAGGAAAATCTACCAAGGGTGCCTGAATTTCTTTTAATCTTGATGGCATTTTTGGACACCAGCCGACTTACAAAAATCTTATAGGGAACACTGCTTACCAGACAGTTCATCGTTCGTTTGAAATTATTCTCGAATGGGTACTGTCCATTGGATTGGAATTCAAATCCAATGTTCTATGCAAACCCATTGCTTCAAAAAAACATTCAATCTGATATGAATTAAATTTGAAAAAATACTTAATTGCAGAGGGCAGCTCGGGGTCCAATGGATGAGCCTGAGAAAAGCGCGAGCAAACGTATTCGAGATAACTGTTGCTACAAACAATATTTTTTGATTCGCGTCACCTGCAAATTGAACGCAACGCGGAAGGCCAACATGAAACGAAAATATATGAACACTGACAAGGCCCAATGGAAAGAGCCAGAGTTAACAACCTTGTTCAATGAAGTGGGTGGTGGCACAAACTTGCAAAGCAAGCAAGCTCGCGATCTACAATATAAAGTGCAGTCGAACACTCAGGTTTATCCCAAGTGCTGGAATCGCCACTGCCGACACATGATTTGAATGTTTTTGCACAAAGACTTTGCCCTGCAAACACGTGCTGGTGTTGATTGAGTTGTCAACACTCGGCACTCCACAGTCCCATTCAATTTAAATAAGTAAACGGAAACTCAAAACCAAAATGCCCTGTGACCTTAATCCCCAGTAAAATAGACACTTGGATTTCATTACGTTGTCAGGTAGACATGCACTTTATTGTGCAGCATGTGCGAAGCACGATGACTGTCTGATCGCGAACGATAATCCCGATCTATGGTTTCTGGTGATACTTCCCCTCCTACTGGTTTGCAATGCTTTGTTCCAATTAGTTGAAGACAACACAGCAGCTTCGCTTGATCTTCTACATACAGTAGCAAACTTCTTCAAAACGTTAAACAGGCAAATAAGTTTCTTAAAACAAACAAATATTCCTAAAAACGGGCAAATGAATTTTGGTTCTTTTGTCGTACAATTCTAATCGAATGCAATTCCAATCGCATTCACTTGAAGTTGAACTGTAGTGATTTTCGAAGCAGTAGGCTCATTCATGTCGCGTTTTGCCATTCTATCGCAACTTTTTTGTGTTAAAAAATCCATGTTGACCAATTCTTAAACCTTGCAAGTTTGTTGTACCTAAGTGAAAGCAGGGTAGTACAACGTGTTTAGATAACGAAGAGAAAAGTGAATGCTCCCAAGTGGTTAAGCTAAAACGTAAACTAATTTGTTTTACCTTCTTCCTTGGTTGGTAGTTCGTGGATTTTGACCTGTATAAGAGCTTGCTTGTAACATATTCATTTGGCCATCTAAGGAAAAATATAGCGACACATGTACGTTCAACAGAGCTCAACCTTGACAGCGTTCGACCATAAAAAGTTGTGTCAATAAAGTCATTTCAGAGAGTATGCCCGAGTGCGTTTATCAACCGCGTTGCGCAATATGTGCACATGCACACCAGTAGAATGCATACATTTTTCAATTTTACTTATTTACTGATATTGTTTACAAGGAATCTGCTTCTGCTTTAACCCTTTAACAATCGCGCGCGCCAACATTTTGGCACGTCCTTTTTTGGCCATAAATCGCCAGCCACTAGAGCTAGAGAGCTGTTTAAACCCTCTATGGATTCAGCAAGTCTTCTAGTTGACATTAAAAAAAACGTTTTTCGTTTTGGGTTTGAGGTTTTCTGGGGGGAACGTCACAAATAGGGGTGTTTTTGTGTTATTTTGGCCATCTTTGCCTGGCCCTGGGCGCCGTCCCAATCGGCCATTTTTTGGACTCAAAGTTTAGTTGAAAATTAGGTCAAAATCTGCGTCTATAGAGCCCGTGATTGACTACCTAGCATATCGGGAGCGAAAATTACGGCTCATAAACCCAAAATTGGCAAATTTTGCTCCATCAAAAGCCACTCTGATGGGCATTTCTCACCAGGCAATAACTTGCCGTCAGATTGAGCTAGAAAGCTGTTCAAACCCTCCAAAGACTCGTGAAGGTATGTAGTTTGCAATAAAAAAAAAAACTTCAGTTTAGGATGTTTGTTTTTTTAATGCTTATATGATGATAGGATGTTTATGTTATTTTTTGCTGATGTCAGCATTTTTGCCCGACCTCCCTTTAAGACCCGCAGGAGCCATTTAAATGACATTAATTTTTTTTGAGTTTAGCTGTTTTTTGGTTACATTTCAGGACTTTGAAGGGTCTGAATGGGTTTTTCGCGTTCCTGGTTCCAATATTAGGGCCAAAACACATTAAAATAAATAAGGGAAATCCCCCAAAAGTATTGAGAAAAGCCCCTTACCAATTAGCTCTTTTTTGGCCTAACTTTTGAACCAGAAATGCTAGAAACTCAATCAAGGGCTCTAAAAACGCGTATTATGGTCTAGAATCCAAAAATACTGCGAGGCAAAATATTGGCACGTGGGATTGGACGATGACGTCATATAATTAACCAAAAAACATGCCCCTGTCCTGATCCCATTGGCCCAAAACCCCCCAACCAAATTTGAAAAAAATTATTTTTAATCTAAACTACACGACACCACTAGTCATTACAGGGTTTGAACAGCTCTCTAGCTCAATCTGCTGCCGAGTTATGGCTGGCCAAAGTTTGCCCTGCAAGGGCAAATTGTGCCTTTTCTGAAAAGTTTTGAATCAGGCCCAAAACTAGGTTTTTGGCCCATAATTTTGGCTACAGATACGCTAGCAAGTCAATCAAGGGCTCTATAAACATGATTTTGACCTTGTTTTCAACAAAACTTTGAGCCAATAGAATGGGTCAATGGGTTGGGGCCCAGGGCCGGCCAAAGGTGACCAAAATTTCCAAAGCATGCCCTCATTGTGACGTCATCTCCAGAAAACCCCCACCGAAAACGAAAAGCGTTTTTTTTATTGTCAACTAGAAGACCTGCTGAATCTGTAGAGGGTTTGGACAGCTCTCTAGCTGTAGCGGCTGGCGATTTATGGCCAAAAACGGGCCAGCCAATCGCAGTCGTTAAAGGGTTAACCGATTATTTATCAGCCTTCTCTAATAATTTAAATTGTGGTTTTTTTAGACGAGTATTTTTTTCTGTAAAATTAAAAGACTAACTACTGCTTGATCATATTTTGCAAAAGTGAGAGATGAACGTGCATTTACATTGATTTAAAACAAGTTTCCGTATTTTTGGAAAGTGCAACTAGGGTTTATAATTTCATCTGAAAGGAATCATCACTTATACAGCTGAAGGTCGGAGTCGGATAATCAAAATTGGTCGGAGTCGGATAACGGGACTTCTGACCCCACAAGCCTGCCTCTAGACTCTTATGGGCCCCGGTGCAGCACACCGGCTGCGCCACCCTCTTATGGGACCTGATTAATAGGCTTGTGCAAGGAAAAGAATAATGTACAGTGCTTGACTTGCCGTAAATGCAGCATTTACTCTAAATGTAGCTGCCTGGCACCTGATGGAGAGCAAGTGGAAATGGTTTCATGCAGACCGCTCATGACACTTCAAAGGGAGTACAAGGTAGGCATAATTGTGATGCCAAAATTGTACATCTGTACTGATGAGATGTCAAAAAAGCTGTAACATCTAACTGGATTCCCACTATGCTTTACTGAAGGTTTTTGTTACAACTCTAAATGGCAAACAAAATGGAGCATTAGGCAATTTCAATTGCAATATATGAGATGCATTGTTGTTGCATGAACTATTTTGATGTAACACAGTGAGGGGCATTCTTGTTGTATGAAATAAGAGATTGGCACTTTGAGGTCGTATATATATTTGAATTATGTTTCACAAAATTTATTTGTGGTGTATTCAGGGGTTGGCAACCTACAGCATACATGCATGCCACACCAAGCAATCTCTGATGGCATGCAGAAGCTCTAATTGTACATGTCAAGTTTGTTATGATTCACACAGCATATTGACCTCAACTTGAATAAAAATATGTAGGCAGTGTCTAAATGATCACCATGTCCGTTTTCGCTTTAAAAAGACTAAAAAAACTCATGAAACTAAATTGCTGATCTCTGTGAAATATCTGACCATTTCTTTACATGTTAGTTGCTTATAAGAGTAAAGGATTTAAGTGGCTATAATTTTTTTGTAACCCTGTTCCCTAACTGTAAATGCTAACCCTAATCCAAAACCCAAAATGCAAACCCGTGTTTCCATTTCAAAAAGTACATCACAAGCCATTCGAAACTTTTCAGTGTACAATCTTGTGTGAGAACACGAAAAGTGTCTTGAGCACTATTGAAAAATCCAGTACAAGCAAGATATGACTTAAACTGGCAACCCCATGCACAGCAGTGCTAGTCACTTACCACTCAACCACATTGGCAGGGGTGTGAATGTTTCCAATTCAGTTAATTATATCTGTCACAAAACTGGATCTGAGATACATTTTTTTGTCTTTCCAAGGTGAAAACTAGGTACAGTTGTTTAGACACTACCAAATATATATGTTGTTGGCACACTGTGTGATTTGAAACCTTAAGTCAGCACACACTTAAGAAAAGGTTGCCGACTTCTGGACTGTGTATTATAATACTGAAATCCATTAGGCTTCCTAAAAAAGAGTAAACTTAGATAAAAATAAACTGATTGAAGTGCATTGTTGACTTATGATTTGTGTTCATCTGAATGCAGTGGTGGTGGTTTTATTATCATTTTTAAAATTGAGTTAAACCCACTTGTTAGTCATCCATGTATGCTTTGCTGTCGGGACTCTGGAAGTACGCTTTCCAAAAGGACGAGTTTTGTATTCTCATTTTGGGTTTGGACAACGCAGGAAAAACGGTGTGTTATGACTTTGCATAAAATTATCAATTTAGAGCTAATGACTTTTCATTCTGATTTTTTGCATTAATGCTTCATTTCAATAAACTGAGTACCACTAAACTAGCAATGCAATTTTTTGCTTTTCAGACATTTTTGGAGCAAACTAAAACACAATTTAACAAAGATTATAAAGGTGGTAATTTAAACAAGATTACTGCTACTGTTGGACTAAACAGTAAGTTATTGTCACATTAAGAATGGTTTAGATTTGTCTTTATTAGTGCATGTCTGTTTTTTCTTAAGTTGGAAAAATTGATGTCCGTGGATCAAGGCTGATGTTTTGGGATTTGGGAGGACAAGAAGAGCTTCAAAGTCTTTGGGACAAGTACTATGCAGAATCCCATGGAATCATTTATTTGATAGATTCAGCAGACAAGAACAGAATAGAAGAGTCAAAGTTGGCTTATGGTAAGACTATTGTTGTTGGAGTAACGTTTTTCTGATAATTCATGTTATTTTGACTCAGAGAAGGTTCCTAATCATTGTGCACAGTAAGGCAGTTGTAGAATTGTCTACAAAGGGTGTTTTATAGCAGTGTGGTAGAAATGAACTTCTGATTGACTTAATAAAACGCTTTTTAAAAGTTGTTCTTCATGCTTTGAAACTGGTATCACTTCAGGGTCAATGCAATTTATATTAGCTTATCTTCATGTGACATGAACAACCTCAAAAAAGGACATCACATGTACTGTATAAAGGATTTGCATAAGCAGAAGCCAAAGTGCAGAAAGTTTATGTGGGCATGCGCAAGTGATACACTCATTCTTTCAGAATTGTTGCTTAACCAAATGTAGGTTTGGGTTCTAGTTTCAACCCTGAAAATCTGAAGTATATTTAATTAAAGATCCATTGCTTCGCAATATTGTGTGTTTAGCCATTGAAATTCATCGATTGAAATATGAATGTGTTATACATTTTGTGATTCCCTTCTGAGTACGTCATTTTTTAGTCAGACGTTGTCATAAAGGTGGTTGACATTATTTTGCACTACCTGCAGGCTTACATATTGCCAGAATCTCCTATGGGGAAAAAAGCTACTGATGATGTAGTTTCCTATGCAAATTACAATGCTGCTGCCAAACTATGTACTTCCTGTTAAGAAATTAAACTGAACTACTGTGGTTGGCTTATGTTATTACAATAGACATACAAGTGCAACTACTACAGTTTTAAACATCTGTTGACGCAAGAATTAAATTTTGCTTTCTGTCACACTGTCCAACTTAAAATTTGTCATGGCTGTGCTTTACCACATTAACTGTGCTAAAATTTTTCGGAATGAACACTCAGTATATCTGTATTGCAATTGTTTATACAAAATTGTAGACAAGAAAAATATTTGACTACCTTAATGGCCGTGACTTCACAAGCAATAGTCTAGCAAACAGCTGTGCTTTGTTTTTAATGCCATTATATGCATATATATCTGACAAAAAAGCAGACATGACCAAGCTGAATTATATCTTGAGGGAGAATTTTCAACCTAGGGTAAAATGGTTTACTGTAACATGTTTTCATGCTTCCAAAACTTTGTTCAATGTATGTCAGTTGTTCACAGCTTCACGTACAGTCTGACATAACCATGTTTTTTTCCAGATTCCATATCCTTAAAAATAGCTTGTATCTTTAACAAGAAATGCTTACCTGAGAGCTGTGAAACACACTTTATTGTAAGAGCATCATGAAAAAAACACCAGGCACTTTTGTAATATTTTGTCAAAAGCTGGTTTTAAAACTTTTTGTAGTCGGAGATCTACCGCCTACCAGTATTAGGCAATAGAGTGTATGCGACTTTGAATTGGTTATTTTTTCCTGTTATTGTCAAAGATTTGAATTGTACCATAGCGTTTTCAAAAAGCAAACGGTACGTTTCAAAAATGCCTTTTAAATTGCCATCTGGATTTGTTCAGTGCACCTTATTTATTGTGTGGTTTACATTTTTGCAGAAAAGATGCTGGAAAGTGAACATTTGAACACAGTTCCTCTTCTTATTTTGGCTAACAAGCAAGATGTACCAGATTGCCTAACCGTTCTTGAAATCAAACGCGCATTTCACGATTTCTCGAACAAAATCGGAGGCAGGGATTGCATGATTCGTCCAGTTTCGGCGCTTACTGGGTAAGTTATCGCGTCAAATAAATCTCATGTCCCGGTTATAATTATGTGGAAGAAACATGCTCACTTGGATCACAGTTTATTAAATCATGACATGCAATCTCAGCGTCCTACTCCTAAAATTGTAATTGTAGTATGTGAACTACAGGTAAATAAAATCAGTGATTTTTCAGTGGATAAATTAATATATTATTTTCTAGAACAGTAAGACTGGCAAATTTTTGTTCAAAACTTAGTTTTAAGTAAGAAGTGGTACGCTCATTTAAGCACATTTGGGCAAGAGCCAACTAAAAAAAGATTAATGGTTTTTTCTGTTATTGCACCCGCTGATGAGTTTTCGAATGCCTACTGTGGCTCAAATAGCTATGTTTGAAAAAACTAGTTGATGACATTTCAGTCAGATTGCTTCGAAAGATGGCCGTGCATAAGCAGATACAACGACGATTACTGTATTTCATGCAGAACAGAGCACGATTGAAACTCGCTGATGCGAAATCTCAGAAGAGTTAAGTCTTATTATCGCATGGCGGGCAGTGTGATGGCGTTGGCATTCGTTCTTGTACTAAAGGCATACACACACACTTCAAACGTTAGACCATTTGTGCACAAAAACCTGGTTAACGCTGCGTCCGATTTGACGCCCTGCCATCGACATCGGAGAGTGATCGCAAGGAGCAAAGCACCGTCCTGAAGTTTAATCACACCGAGGAGGCAATATCAAGAAATTAGCAATAAATAATAGTATCATTTTTCTATTTTAACTTTTCTCAGCTGCTGAACTGAACTATTTCCAATTATAAGGTATCATTAAGTTCCACTTTTAAGCAAAGAGGACACAGCTTATACCTCAAACAGAGCTTCAAGGTGACAAACATTTACTTTATGTAAATTTAGGAAGGTGAACATTGCATATCCTGGCAGTGCACCCTTGATTAAATACACAAAAATACATGCAAAACCGCAATTATGTCTTAACAAACTTACCCGACCTGCACGTTAGTTCAAACATACATTGATTGACCCATGTTAAAGAAAAAACGAAAGAAATTTTGTTATTTCAAAGTCGGCAAAATCATTGAATAGAGCGGAATCAATATTTGGGGCACAAACAAAATTAAGTTAAGTGTATCTGCACCAAGATTCTGATCTGAAACTGGTGAAACAAACGAAATGTATCATAAGATGCAGGATTTAGTGGACTTCCTGAATTTAAATAAAAATCAGCTACCTTTGGATTTGAATTTGTTTGTGACAGTGAGACGTAACGTCGTTACGGTATTGGGACCTGTGAAAAAGTTAAAGTTCCACTTTACCCGTTTAAAGTACACGAAAATCCGCATCTTATGATGTCTTGATTGACTCTAGTCTACAGCTCGATGGTTCGGTGAGTTATGGCCGAAAATTCTCTCAAAAGCCCCTACAATGGCTTTCTCGAGGTTCTTGAACTAGCCTTTGGTTAATGTTCGGAGTTTCTCTCCCTTCAAGAACACTTTTGGTCACAACGCTGAAATGTTCATACTTACAATTAAGTTAATTTTCCGATGTCGCCTTTCCGGACCCTAAGATGAGATGTACGGATATGGAAATTTTGCAATCCAATCCAAAACTTTTTGTAAACTCCATATCCGAAAGACCACAAATTAAAAATTATGTACTCCGACATTAAATCCGAAACCGCTCACTCAGTTGTAACCGTCATCAGCCAACATATTTGGTTAGTGTCCATTTTGCCTCACAAGGCAAAAGCTGCAGTTATTTTGCCTTTAGTTGGACACAGTTGGTTGAAGTGAGTTATGTGACAAGTACAATATGCAAAGACGAGAGCTAGGGTGTAAGGTTGGGTTTAGCCTGCAGTTGATGCAAAGCATACAAAAAGCCACTAACAGCTTACTACTTACCAGCACTGAAATCATGACAACGCTTGTCCATCAGACTAAGCCATTACAGATGTTGTGGTCAACTAAGCAGGTCATGCATTCCATACTTCTCATGTGACCATTTCAACCAATCGTGTTCAGCTAAAGGCAAAATAGCTCCAGCAGTGTATTTGCCTGTGCTGGGTCTTAAAAAAACAATGGAATCATGCTTATCCTCACACAGCTCCTACCAATATTTTGCTTGAGATGACTCCTCAGTCTGAAAATTAGGATCCCGAGCGACAGGGAACATTGCAGATTACCGAGAGAACTTAGAAAAGCAGATTTTTGATATAATACGATTTCGAAGCACCGTGATTTTACTCAAACAACCATTATTCCCAATAACCTCTTTGCATTTTATTTCATTTGGACAATCCGGGTCTATTATAGTGCTGCCATACGATGTAGAATTATTTGAAAGATCACACTCGCAAATTGCAAAGCAATTTTGGCAAAATAGGGACCATTTCCCCCTAATTCAATAAGCCTACACTGCTTTACGCTAGAACACTTGTTTCGTGCTTGTGCCTGAAGACAGCTAAACCAAAACATTCCATACAATCATCAGTTTCTTCTAAAGCAGCAGTCGCCAAAGTCCGGCCCGCGAGCTTTAGGCATGTTTAGCATTTTAATAGTTTTGTGTAAATAAAGTAATATAAATTTAATTATACAAGAACTATTTCCTGTAATTGGGATTTCATGCCGAAAGGCTTCAGAACCCAAAACAAAATAAGTTATTCGCTTTGACCAAAAGCTCAACTACAAAAGTTTTTAACTGTGTAAAATAAAAATGATTTACTTATGACCCCCTAGAGTCTAGACCATTCGTTTGTGATGTTCTATTGTACGAACAACACAGACAATGAAATATAAGCATAGACAATTATTACGTCATACGTCATATCTGCTTTTTCGGTTGGAAGGTTTTGCGACAAGGCCGGCCCGCGGACGGTGATAAAATCGCGATTTGGCCCAGGATCCAAAACGTTTGGGTACCGCTGTTCTGAAGGGACGAAAAGAACCAATCCAGTTTGCTTACAAGTGCAAAATGACGTCGCTCTCGATCTGTTATTGCTCGTTTTTAACAGTCTGAGGAGACGGTGTATCGCGTTTTTTTTCTGCCAAATAAGTATTTCACGTTTAGTTCCGCTGTTAAGGAATTACTATTCTTAGACCAGGGGTCTCGAACTCACATTGCTCCGAGGGCAAAATGAGGGCTTATAAAGTAACCCCGTGGTCCGCATTATGACGCTGGCACAATAGCGGTATCTGAAACTTATTAGAAAGAGCTTTCACATCTTTTCCTGCAAGAGGTATCATGAGTTGTAGGCAAATGATTTCTATAGCTGTTTCTACTTTCGTTTAAAAGGAAGCTTGTTCACTCGCTGGCCGAGCATTTTTAAACACCGGTGAATAAACTAAACAAATTAAATACCTAAGAAGCATCCCGGGCCACGTGCAATCCGCGTGTTTGAGACCCCTGACTTGGACTAATGTTTCTCACTGGAGCGATTTCACGCAAGCAGCGCGTAGTATGTGGCGTAGCCAGCCCAAAAATTTGGGGGAGCCAAAATGTTTGATTTTAAGCGAATAACACTATTTTGTTCAGAAAAACGCCTCTCAAAGCACAAAATGACTATATTCTAAAAATTTAGGGGAGGCATGGCCCCCCCTGGCTACGCCTATGCGCGTAGTTTTGACGTAACAAGTAATGTACAGCTTTTCTTTTGACAGACAAGGCGTCAATGAAGGGATCGACTGGATGGTAAAATGCGTGCAGATGAACCCATACCGCCCTCCGAGACAAAAAGCCATAACGTAGTTCATCTGTTGTAATTAAGCAGTGGACGTAAAAAATCGAACCATACAACAAACGACGCTTGGCGAGACAGCTAAGGATTTACGACGGTCAAGAGTTCGTATCTTCTTCGAAGCGGAATTAAGTTTGTATCCCGTTCCACAATAACGCCAACTACAAGCGACTGCGGTGCATCGAGGAGATGAGTTAGGTTGCGGACGGCACCACTTGCCACCTGGAAAAACGAAAAATTATTGCGACTGCTCATTTGTTGCATTAGTGTTAGTTAGCATTTGCAGAACTTACATCGTGGCCTTGGGTAAAAGACTTGGTGGTGATCAATAACGATCTTATAGTGTTGACTGATACATCTACGTAGTTGCTGATTCCCACGGAGTTCTTGGATACGCACTTCATTCGCACCCCGTGCAATGCTGTTCCTTTACGGTGGCTTTGAAACAAGCGTTTGAACCACCTCATTTTCGCAGCTTTCGATGAATGTTTGTATAAACGAATATGTCTCGTTGAGAATAAGAGTGTAACGCATTGCACTGTGACGTCTGTCAGCAAAAGTCTGCTAGGAGTCTGGGCACAACACGCCCAGCCGTAGCTCCGCAGTGACGGAGTTCGACAAATGTTAAATAGCGTTTTTCCTTCATTTACGCAGTGTGCCGAAGAAAAGACGGTGGTGTGCAGTTCGAGTCTGTCAGTAGAGGAGGATGTGCAACAAGCAACATTACGAAATTCCCATAAATGTTTGCGCATAACACTGAATTGTTTGATCCATTCGGAACAACTTCCATGGAGATAAAGTTGGCAAAACTGCACACAGTTGCTTGAAAAATGAGCGTACAGAATATTTGGAGCGTTTTTGCTGTCAGATTTATGTCGTTTGACTCCTACAACAGCCAACTGGACATTAATTAGTTTTCCGCACAGACGCCTGCATATTTCATGGTGTTTCGTTTGATTTCTTGGTGGCAGTGCTATTTCAACAGGATGAGAAAATATTGAAGGATAGACATTAAAAAAGTGTGTCGAGTTTTTGTAAATATTTTCCAACATTTCTTTACAGTTGTCATTTAGCAAGCGGAACAAAGAGTTATTGGTCTTCAATTTAAACAGTGTTTTAGCAGAACCCATACAAATTACAACACTCTGTCTGTAAAGGCTAAGGCAGTTCTCCATCATTATGCGCTTTACTTTTGCACTTTGAATCAATATTAAATCACCGCTTTGAATAACAAACGCATAACTACATTGACTATCCCATAGTGTCAACTTCATGCAAACGCCACTGCTATCGGTAAGCAGAACAACGCACATGCATTGCCAACATCCTCTTGACTTGATCCAAACTTCTTTGACTGGGTAACAGTGCAATACGCAAGCAACCACATTTTCATAAATGTGGTCACACTGCATACACTTGAGATTGATCAAGTTTGCTTTGTGTGCTGGGTTGATATCTAAGGCAGTTTTCACCTTTTTTATGATTGATGAATCACCCCTAGTCTGATCATCATGCACTGCCGTGCGGGTAAGATCCACAGTATCAGACAAACTTGACCAATCAGCCACATCAAAGGTTTGGCTGAATGAAGTGCACATTCTTTCTGCTTGATCATTTTTGTATCCGCTATTAGCATCATTTACTGTAAGATTTTTGATAACATTAAATGCATCTGTTTCGGTTTTCAGGTCTCGTTCAGAGTTGCAAGTTTGTGTTGACCATAATGCATCCCCTTTTGATACTGAATGTGCTGTATTAGCAAAGCTCACGCAAGGTTTGCACTCTGTCACAGTGGTGGAAATAGTCTTCTGTATAAAATTACTTTCTGTATTGTGAAGTTCAAAACTCTTGGACTGACTGCTATGTATAACATCCTCACCATCAGTTTCTGCATCCCATTCACTTTCTGCATCAGAAACTTGAAAAATTGCACCTCCCAAGATATCAGGTGAATCTGAGATGTTGCACCAACTTTTATCCATATGACAGCACTGTTAGCAGCATATACAGGCAGTTCCTTGCAACTTAAAAAAGACTGAAAATTTGTTTGCAAACAGGTAAGAGAACACTTGCATAGTCTTCAGCAAAATTTAGCATTTCGTAAAGCTATGTTATGTTAAATGAATATAGTGCAAATTTAACTGATGGTTGCCTATCCTATTAAAATCTGCTGATTGTTGCTTTTGTGGAGACTAGTCACCTTATTGCCTAGTTACACTGTAGGCACTGCTTGGCAGTGGTGATTCTTTATCAGGCATGAGGCTAATTCCTTCAAGAATAAATTTTATGCGTTAAGGGTAATGGAATTCAGCATTGGGCAGTTGATATGCAGACACCCACAATGACAAGCTAGTTACAACCATTGGTTTCTTTGGCCAGTGGCAATTAAGCCATGATCAAAAGGTAACCAATTCTCAACCAACAGTGGTCGGTACTGGCATTAGAATTTCAGTCTGTCCTGAAACACATGTACACGGCAATCAGAAAAAGTGATGCATCTTGGTTTGAATAAAGATACATATGATATATACAGGGCTGGAAAAACTGTGGAGCAAACACTGAAGCAAAGAACCAATAGCATCTATTGCATTAAGACAATCATACAGAAGCATGAGATAGTGGAAAAAATGGATATTTGTAAAACGGATGAAGTGTGTGGAGAAAAGTTTGTAAGATGTGCATATTTAATTTTAATAACGGCATACAACTTGCTTCTAATCAAGACATGAACTTGATGTCAGAGAACACTTACAATTCTGGGGATTTAATATACAATTTGACAGGCATTGTGATATACTGTCAGTGGTGTATCTAGGGTATGGCAGGCATGGCTCGTTCCATGGGCACCACTTAGAAGGGGGCGCAGAAATTGCTTGGCATAATTTGTGATTTGCATTTCCTTCAACCTGTTTTGCACCCCATACAACCATCAGCTGCACTAACATAGCGCTCGTATCTAATGCAATAATTCGGGCGTGTTGTGCCAGCATCACCGAGCATTGTGACAAAACAAGACCCCTTGCTTACAGTATCTACAAGACCTTGTCATTCTCATGTCATAAATAAAACTCAGTCAGTCCATGCAGTTCATGGGCATCGGAAGGATTTTTTTCAAGGGGGTCAATTCAATTTTTTTTTTCCAGGGGAACCAAAAAGTTTTTCTAGGAGTGGCCAAAAGTTGTGAAATTTCATTTTAACCACTAAGACTAAGAAAACAACAGTTTTGCTGAAATTTTAATAGAAAATCCTCAAATTTCAAAATCCAGGAGGCTTGGCTCCTCTACCCCTCTTCCAATGCTCGAGCGTTGGAAGAGACAGTAACAACTTGCTCAAATGAAGAAGAGTTTTAAGTCCGTGGCTGTGAGAGTCTGACTGTTATGCAAATAATTGCTGTCTTTACAAATTACTTAAAACTGCTGCTGCCCACTCTGACTTTACAAAATTTCTTCGATGGCCACTAGTGTCCTATAAATAGGATAAACACGATGCTCCAGTCCAGAGACTATGGAAGAAATGTGTGATTTTTTTGTAAGATTTAGTTTGGTCAGCCAATACAATGTATAAATTATGATATTGCATTACAAAATTAATGAGTACAGAAATATGTTATGGTTCTTATGGATAATTTATAATTTTATTTGCTGACACGTTTAAAGCAAAAACAAACATTCTGTTTTATAAAATTTGTCAACGTTTTGTTCACAGTATATCTTTCACAAAATTTTGCTTATATCCAGGGTTTTTTTTAAGGAAAATGTTAGGAACCCGGTTTGGATCTGTAGGGACCCGATTTCTCTGATTCTAGGGACCCGAATTGAGTCCCGAAAACGCCTTAAAAAAACCCCTGCCTATATCTAACATTTACATTAATAAAAAGGAGCATTTTGCGTAGATATGCCACTGTATACTGTGTGTACAAGCATCACAATTTGGCAGGCATACTTTCAACTGCAGTAGAACACCAATAAAAGGTACTGAGCTTAACTTGCCTAAATACACCAAGATATTTGACATGGTAACATCAAACAATTGTTGCCAACTGTTTATACATTTGATATTGTTTTGCACGACTCAGGTAACAAACAAACAATACTAAAAGCCATCACACACAAAAGTAACCAACTGTCAGTGGAAATTGGAATAAATGAAAACAGTTAACAAGGGAGTTGATCAATGTAAACAAAAATTGTCACTGTCATGAAGGATTGGTGAAGGACCATAGCAGTCATCCAGTCAACCAACACCATTTATTACTATTGACAAGTGTCAGAAAACAACAGTTGGAAATAAAAGAACAGTTACAAAAACAAACAAACAAAACATACAGTATGGTGACTGTTGAGGAAAATTGCAGGTGAAGAGAAAATGACCATGTGCACAATGGAGTGGATCTAGTTCAATTGAGGAGATTGGTGTGGTCAAAAATATGTTAAATTATTTTTTATTTTTCATACTGTGATTATTAAGTACAAACAAAAAACTATAGAGTATAATTTTATGTGTAAAAATGGGATGTGCAACCAGGCATGTAACTAGCTTGGGACACCACGGGGGGAAGAGTTTTCTGAGGAAGGCCCAAATTTTTTACACCATGTCCAACACATTTTTTCAGGAGGGGGGAAAACTTTTCCAAGGGGAAGAAGAAGCAAGGATACATAGAGAACTACAACTGAAATTATTCAAATTACTAAAACCAGTGTTTTGTTCCTCATAAAGTGAAATATTACAAAAATACATAATAATGTATCTTTTTCAGGTGAAAAGTTGCCATTTGTTTAAAGGTAAAAGTTACAGAAAACTTAACAGAGGCTGGTATTGAAGACAACACGTTTGTGCTAGCAAATGTAAGGAAGCATTTTCTTGAAGATAAGTTTACTTTAGATAAACTCATCAGTTGAACTTTAGATAAACTCATCAGTTGGTGTATTTTTTTGGGAGAAAACTACAACCATATTATTACATTTAAAAACATTTTCATATAGCATATTCTGTACATGTATTCAGAAGGCATGGAAGACCATTGATACTGGGAGCAAACATACATATATCACCAGCAAATAGTTGGTGATTCACAACCATACTGCCAACAGTGCATCCTGCTCTGGATGTGCTCGGCTAGACTGAAGGTTCAACAAGGTAAACACCTAATAAATAGGGACTCCCACTTGTCTCAGAATGTTGGATAAGAGTGAAGGGGTCTGAAAGCCAAGTGCTTCACTTTTCACCAGCAGTCTTATACTATGTAGATGGGTAGATTTGACGTAATTAGTTTTTGTAAACAACAAGCTTTGATAAGTTCTATCAATCACACTTGATAATACAACAGACAATATTTTTGATAATTGTTTTCAAAACTTACAGAGATTAAATAATAGATGCAAATATGCCATATGATTGCAATGCAACCAGGGTTGATTGATTTAAATCAAGCAATAACATTTTTAAAAATGTCGTTTTACAGCTTTTATGTGATGTCTACGACACATTTCATTAGCATTCTAATAGGTTTTCACATAGCCTATACAGTAGTACTGTAGAAGGAAGAGTTTTTATGACGACACAAGGTAAAACCACTTGAAGTTTTATCAATCATAGCAACTGTGTGAGATCACAGATTCTATGTCAGCTAACTGCAAAAATGATATGTGGACTGAAATCACTAACATTTGCAGACTCAGTAGTCAGAATGCCACAAGTTTGGAAGTGTAGGCTGGCATAAAGCAGGCCTGTAGCAAGGTTCGGAGGGCAAAAACAACTGCAAGGAGGCATGATTTTCATTTTTCGAAAACGTATATTGCAGTAAAAACTTTTTCTTGCGATATACATATGTTTAAAGCAAATTCTTCTGGGCACAACAAAACTTGGGAGGCACAAAAAAAATTTAGTTACACTACTCCTGAATGCCCTCATTGCTACAGACCTGGCATAAAGTTACATCTAAATTCCAGCAAATATGTAGGCGGTTTACTGTAGAAATAGTAATTTCAAAACATATTTTTGATTCAAATTCATAATAAAACGTATATTATAGGTTTTTACCACTTTATGCATGAAAGCTAAGGTAGTTTTGCAGAAGCTGAACCAGTGAAAGCTGCATTGCAATGATCAATTTTAACGATAGACTTCACACCAAAAAGGCTGGCAAGATTGCAGTTTTACACAAGTTTCTTAACATGCCATCAGTATTCATGAACTGATGATTCGAGTATTGTCATTCCAATAATTATTTCATTTTGTACACCCGTACTGGTGTTATGAACTGATTTGCTTCAAACGTGATGCGTAAGTGCAAAGTAAGATTGAATCAGTGTTGCCAGATTTCAAACAACTTAATAGCCAAATTTCACAAAAAATTAGCAAAAACCTGTAGCCGAAATAGCCAAGTCTGAAAACTAACTAAAAACATTAAAATCCACTAAAATGTTCAGTTTGTCAATTCCGTGGGCTGCAAAAATTAGTCTCTGGGGGCATTTAGGAAACATGCAATCTTTGCAAAGCTAATTTGCAAAGGCAGTGCCTGTAAATGGTGCACATATCATCGCACCTTACGTAAATATTATTTATAACATGTATCCACAGCCTCCATTATGTACAAAACTATTTAAAAATGCAGAAGGAAACAACAACTGATTACTCCTTTTAGAACTTTTTTGAAAATCAAAGTTTAGCAAGTGACCATGCTGCCGCATGGCAAAGATAAGCGGACTCTGGAATTTTTCAGTCCGAGTCAAGTCCTGATCCGATAAAATTGAATCCGATCCAGTCCTGATCCGCAAAATTTATGAAAATCATCAGTCCTATCCAGTCCTGATACGCCAGTGTAAAATCATGTATTTTTGTTTTGCCTCATGAGGCAACAGAACTATTGGAGCTATTTTGCCTTTAGACAAATATGATTGATTGAAGGCAAAATAGTCACAGCCTTTTGGCATTTCCAAAATTTAACAAGGAAGTGCCTATTTGGCATCAGAGGGACAAGCACTGGTGGAGTTATTTTGCCATTAGGTGAATCCGATTGCTTGGATTGGTCAAGTGACAAGAACGATTCACTTGGATTAACGTAAGGTCCTTGTTACATGACCTAAAACCCCAAACCTAAAACCAAACACAAAACCTAAACCCAAAACCTAAACCCAAAACCTAAACCCAAAACCTAAACCCAAAACCTAAACCCAAAACCTAAACCCAAAACCTAAACCCAAAACCTAAACCCAAAACCTAAACCCAAAACCTAA